>JABAOE010005244.1_pt2 | contig 44661 bp, 43 predicted proteins | sample 7062141 | NCBI WGS metagenome assembly JABAOE01 (sample SAMN14538627, study PRJNA623070) | marine sediment metagenome | biome: marine biome [ENVO:00000428]; feature: marine pelagic biome [ENVO:01000023]; material: deep marine sediment [ENVO:00002113] | place: India: Gulf of Khambhat ...
ACCCTGACACCGGAACGCCCGCCTTACGCAACCCATACTATCTGAAGCCCGGCGCGCTTCCCTTTCCGGAAGCGGCTTTGCAAAAGCTCATCGCGCGTGGTGTCAAGGTTGCCGCGTGTGATCTTGCGCTCACCTTCTTCAGTAGTGTGGTGGCACAGGAGATGGGACTGGTGCACGAGGACGTGAAAGCCGAATGGATTGATGCGTTGCACCCCGGGATAAAGGTCGTTCCCTCTGGCGTTGTAGCCTGTAATGCCGCAGTTGCGCGCGGCGCCGGTTATTTGTTTGCTGGCTGATTTTCAGCAGTAACTTGTTCGTGGGCCCCGGGGAAAGCTTTAGCAGGCGTTTTTCTCGGGGTCCGATTGCTCTCGGTCCGCGTGCGCCCGGTGCTGCTATGCTTGGTATGTCGATGCTACCGCTTCGTGGGCAAACTGTTATCAAAAAGCGTCGCATCACGTGCCTAGTCAGAAACGAGAAAATGGCCACATGGATCTGGGTGCGGCGTTAACAAAACTAAGCCCGACGGCGATCAGAACCGCTTGCCTAGTCGCCACCATCTGTTGTGCACTCTCAGTGCATGCTCGCCCCACAATCGAAGAATTAAAGGCGCGCGATTTCCTGGACGATTATGAAAGTAACATTGTTTTCGGTTACGACATTGTCATGCAGACTGAACGTTACGCGGCGCGCTATGTTGGCAATCGTCTCAGATGTACCAATTGTCACCTCAATGGTGGTACCAAAGCCGATGCGTTTCCGCTAAACATTGCTGGCATGTATCCGCAGTGGCGATCGAAAAACGGCGTTCGTAATGGCATCGTCCTGCGCATTCAGGAATGCTTTTTGTACAGCCATAACGGTGTGTTGCCACCCGATCATGCACCAGAAGTGTTGGCGGTGGCCGCTTATATCAACTATTTGTCCGAAGGGCAGGTGATCGGCACGCGCCCGGATGGTGCGGGCGTTCCAACGCTGCCCGATACCGGCTTCGATCCGAATCCCGCAAGAGGAGAGGTGGTCTACCAACGTGCCTGCGTGTCGTGTCATGGCGCTGATGGCAGTGGCATCGAAGCCTTGCCGGCTTTGTGGGGACCGCAATCCTACAATGCGGGCGCCGGGATGAATCGCATCGAGATATCAGCCGCCTTTATCTGGGCGAATATGCCGTTTGGTCAGGAACGCAGTTTGACGCATCAGGAGGCGTTCGACGTAGCAGCCTTCTTGCATTTGCAACTCCGCCCGTTCGACCCCAGGGAAGGGCGTTTGCTGAAACTTCTCGAGCGGGTCTGGCACCGCATTTCGAGCCTCTTTGACGAGGACCCATCTTGAGCTTGCGTAGTTATGCAGGTTCCTTGCGTCGCGAGTTGGTCCCGGACTTCTCGTGGCTGCGTGGCGTCGACCTGCGCCGCGAAACGATATCCGGATTGAGCGGCGCCATTCTCGTCATCCCCCAGGCAATTACTTTCGCCTACCTGGTTGGTTTGCCACCGGAATTTGGGCTTTATTGTGCGGTCTTTGTTGGACTTTTTGGCAGCTTTTTCAGTGCGACACCAATGGTGACTGGCCCCAACACGGCGGTGTCGATTCTGCTTGCACTGAGCATCATGCCTTTCGCCGGCCGTGGCAGCCCTCTCTACATTGACTACGTATTATTGCTTAGCGTCATCGTCGGCTTGATTCAGATGGGAATCTGGCTGTTACGTGGGGCGGAGTTGTTTCGATATTTCAGTCCCGCAGCGATTTCAGGCATCAAGATGGGCGTCGGGTTCATCATCATCACATCTTCTTTGGAAGGAATGTTGGGATTGGCTCCCTTGCAAACCCAGTTTTTCTACGAGAAGTTCTATATCGCGATTGTGTCGTGGACCGAGATCGTTAATCCGTACGCCGCGGCAGTGGGCGGCACTACCATCGTCAGCGGTTTGCTGTTGCACAAATGGTTGCCACGCGGTTACATCATTGCCGCTGTACTGATCGGCGGTCTGACCGGTGCCATTGTTGAAGGGCTTCTCGGCCCCACGCGTACCGAGCTGGAACTGCTCGGACGAGTGCCACTGGAGTTATTACCTATCTGGATACCTTCTTTGTCGGCAGAACACTTGCTCGTTATGCAAGAGGTTCTGCCAAGCGCGATTGCGATAGCGGTTCTTGGGCTTGCGCAATCGCTTGTCATTACCCAGGATCTCAAAGGGTACCTGAAACGCAATGTTAGCTTGGGTAGGGAAACATTTGCACAGGGCGTGGCCAATATCGTCAGCCCGTTCTTTTCTGCGTTTGCCGGGTCCGGAAGCTTCAATCGCACCAGCGTCGCACTCAGTATGGGCGCGATGACACCTCTCTCCGGTCTGATCTCGGCCGGTGCGGTTGTCGCCATCGCCTGGAGCTTGGGGCCTTTGCTGACTTTTCTGCCGATGCCTGCCATTGCCGGCGTGCTAGCCCTGGTCGGTGTCGGCATGATCAAAATTTCGGAAGCGCGCCACTTTCTGCGTGGTGCCATCGACGGCGCCGTATTCTTAGTGACGATTTTTACTGTTGTCTTTCTCGGCCTCAAGGCCGGGCTTGTTGTTGCTGCCGTCTCGTCGCTTGGTTTCTTCATCGCTGGGGTATCGAAGGTCACACTGGTGGCGGTGCAGCGCGGTGACACTGAAAAAATCGAGGTGACCGGCAATTTGTACTACGCGTCTCTCGATACGCTGGCGCAGCATCTGCGGGAGCGACCCGACGCACATACTGTGCTCGATCTGACCCGGGTGCCCTATTGTGATTCTGCTGCACGCGCAATGATCGAAGCAATCAGGCAAGAACGGGCGGAACATGGTGGACGCCTGGATGTTACAACTCCCGGATAGCTTTTTTTTGGAACTTGGCGATATGGAACGTGCTTGACATGACGCCGGATGGGTTCGGCGTCCAGTTTTATCCGGCACTATCTTATTGACCGAATTTGCATCGTAATTCGGCAGGTAAACTGATTCTGGGGAGAAAATATGGGACGTCTCGAGGGTAAAGTGGCGCTCATTACCGGCGCTGGCAGCGGCATTGGCCTGGCGGCGGCAAGGCGTTTCGTGAAGGAAGGCGCGAAAGTCATGCTCGCTGGGCGTCGGCGGGCATTGCTTTCCGAACTGGCTGACGAACTGGGGCCGGTTAACGCCGCGTATGCGACCGCTGACGTGTCAAAAGAAAAGGACAATCAGACAATCGTGCGGTTGTGCGTCGAAAAGTTCGGTTCCCTCGATGTGTTTCTGGTCAATGCGGGCTTCGAGGGTGCGGCGGCGCCGGTCCCTGATTATCCGACAGATGTCTTTGACGAGGTGATGGCGATCAATGTACGTGGTGTTTTTCTTGGCCTCAAACAGGCCATTCCGCTAATGCGGGGCAAACGCGGTAGCATTGTTATTACCTCGTCAATTTCGGGCCTGAAGGCGCGTGGCGTGGGTAACTCGGCTTACGTTGCAAGCAAGCATGCCGTGATCGGGCTGATGAGAACGGCGGCAATGGAGTGTGCCGCAGATAACATCCGCATCAATTGCGTGGCCCCAGGTCCGACGGAGACGCAGATGATGCGCACGATTGAGGCGAATAGGTTACCGGAGGCGCCTCATAGGGCCAAAGAACAGGTGCGCGCAGTGATTCCGTTAGGCCGTTATGGTACGCCGGACGAAATTGCCAATTTAATTTTATTTCTCGCGTCTGATGAATCGGGAAATTGCACTGGCGGCGTGTACGCCGCTGACGGGGGATTGTCGGCAGGCTAAATCGGCCTTGAGTAATCGGCATAACTCGAGCAGCACCGGGACACCACTGGCTTGACTGCGGCTGATCGAAGGTCAGCTGCTACACAGTAGGAGGGATTCATGAGCCAACAAAGCTATGAAGACATCCTGAATACGCACTATGGCCGAGAAGGACTGGGCGACCTAATCATCTCGGCACTGCGAGAGAGTGGCAAGAAGCTGGAAGCAGTTAGGCCAGACGACTTGTCACCCGTTGCCGAGTTTCACATTGGTGGCAAATCAGCGACGCTTGAACTGGCTCACATGGCCGGCGTGGGGCAAGGGATGCGCGTGCTCGATGTCGGAAGCGGCTTGGGGGGGCCGGCGCGCACCCTGGCTCAGCACTATGATTGCCGTGTCACCGGTTTGGATTTGACCGAGGAGTTTTGTCGCGTCGCGACAATGTTGAGCGAGCTAAGCAAGATACAAAACAGTGTTTCTTTCCTTCATGGCAATGCGTTGAACATGCCGTTTGAAGATTGTTCATTCGATCTTGTTTGGACTCAGCAGGCGGGAATGAACATTGAAGACAAGGCGAAGCTGTACCAGGAAGCCTACCGTGTGCTGGCACTTGGTGGTCGGCTTGTGTTTCAGGAAGTATTGCGGGGTTCGGTTACCCCGTTGCATTTTCCCGTACCTTGGGCTCGAGAAGAGAGACTGAGTTTTTTGCGGGAGCCTGGCGAAGTGCGCGCTTTACTCGCGGAAGTGGGTTTTCGGGAAATGGTTTGGCACGACGTAACTGCTCAGTATTTGCCTGAGTATAGAAAGGCAGCCTCGAGGACGGCAGATCCCGCCACCCTGCCGCCATTAGGATTACATCTAATATTAGGCACTGATCTTGGCAAGATGATAGAGAATGCAGTACGCAACTTTGAAGAGAAGCGTATTGTCCTGATACAGAGCGTGCTCAAGAAATCATGACGCAATGATGCGTTGTCACTGGATGTGTTGGTGCCCCCAGTCTGGTCACTTCAAACGAAAGGTAAAGCATGTCGTCTCCAGAAAACAGCGAAGGTCGCATAACGACAGAAGTAAAAGACGGTATATGTTTTATTGGAATAGACCGACCAGCCAAGCTGAATGGTTTTACTCCCCAAATGCTTCGTGGCATGGTGCGGGCATACACGGTCTATGAACACGATACTGAAGCACGCTGCGCTGTGGTGTTTGCCGAGGGCGCGCACTTTACCGCTGGGCTTGACTTGCCGAAAGTGGCACCGCATCTTGGTTCAGATTCACTAATGGCTGAGGAAGGTGAAATTGATCTTTTCGGCTTACGCTCGCCGTTTCGCAGCAAACCGGTGGTGTTTGCCGTGCAAGGCATCTGCTTTACGCTGGGTATTGAAATGATGCTCGCGGCGGATATTGTCGTCGCCGCATCAGACGCGCGATTCTCTCAACTTGAAGTCAAGCGTGGTCTGATGCCAACAGGGGGAGCGACCATTCGTATGGTCGCGCGCGCCGGTTGGGGCAACGCCATGCGTTATTTGCTCACCGGTGATGAATTCGATGCAGCCACTGCGTTCAGACTTGGTTTTGTTCAGGAGGTGGTCAAGCCAGGCGATCAGTTATCACGTGCGACGGAACTGGCGCAGTTGATTGCACGGCAGGCACCTCTTGCGGTCCACGCGACCATCAACAACGTGCGTAAAGGGTGGTTCGATGGCCCAGCTACTGCGCATGCGGAGTTTGGGAAAGTCCAAAGCGGCCTGCTGGCGTCAGAAGATTTTCAGGAGGGATTGCGTAGCTTCAAGGGTAAGTGCCCGCCAAAATTCAGTGGCCATTGAATGTTTCCCAGGCCTCCACGGCCGGTCTCACCGTGCCAGTAAACTGATGAATGACGACAGTGCGTGTGCAAGGCGCAGATAGCAGTTGCGCCGGCGCGTGATTACGCCCCAATGCTCAGCCAGTGGACGGTCCTTTTAGTTCAATATTATTGCCCTCCGGGTCAGTGATGTAGATCGATGGGCCTTCACCTTCGGCCCCATATCGTCTGGACGTTTCACCTGATACCACGCCGTTTGCCTCGAGGTGTTTCCTGACAGCGGTCTCGTCGAATGGCTCAACGCGCAAGCAGAAGTGATCGACATTGCGGCCTTCCTTGCCCGGGGGTGCGCCGCCCGCCTTGCCGAGTTGGCCAGTGATCGGCACGAGGTCAATGAGCGAGCGGCCGGCACGAAGCTGAACCAGACCGATGTCGTCTTGTTGTCGTTCAATCCTGCATCCAAGCACACCGCAGTAGAAGTCCAGCATACGACTTAGATCAACGACGCGCAGCACCAGATGATCGATTTCTCGGATTTGAATCATTGAGTGTGTCGAATTTCTTCTGTGGTAGCCTGGTTAGACTTGTTTCCCGTCTTCAAATTGGGTTATTTCTGCTCATAGGCCAATCGCGAACACTACAGCGAACCCTCGCTCGTTTCTTTCCAACATGAGCAGTTCAGCAACACGGTTGTCATGAAATGCACCAACTGACCGCAGCTAAGGTATCGAGCATTGCTGCATTGTTTGGCGTCGGAGCTGCTGCTAGTGCAGCTGATTTGAACTTTGTTTCGGTCGGTCATGGAATGGAATCTTCTGGCGGTAGAACCGCGCCTGAAAGTCAGATGTCGAATTTCGTGCGCTTAACGATACGCGCGACCAAATGCACCATCAATGGAAGCATTAGCACTATGCCCGTGAAAATGAGGGCAAAGCCATAATCCTTTAAACGCAATTGCTCGGGCAAGAAATGGACGCCCGCAAACAACCTTACAAGACCAGTCATCAACAGTACTGTGCCGAGTACGTCCAAGACAATCAGCCGGACTGGAACAAAAAATTTGTTTTCTTTCGTTGTCATGATACTCGTTTCTCGGAATGATTCGTGTGTCAGACAGCACCAAAATTTCTGGAAGCTCAAAGGGAGTTAGCCAACTCTTAGAGGTTGTGGCTTTTCCAGCAAATCATGCTGCGACCAGGCAAACTCTTGAGTTAGTAGCGTTGACAAAGCAAGCGTTTTACTGCAGGTCAATGATGACGCCTGCAACGCCTCGCCCCGCGTGTGAGTTGGTGTCAAGGCGCAGCACTGTCTCGTTGTTACCGACGCCAGTAGAGTAAATATCGTCACCTCGTTCATCGAAAAGAACACCAAGACTGTATACGGGGTCACCCGCACGAAAATGATAGGTATTACTACCAGCCGCGCCTTGTGTATCGCGCGCCGACGACCAGTATCTGTCATTACCCGCCACGTCGTGCAACAGGGCGCGAGACTGTTGTGCAGCAGCACCTTGGCTCAGTGAGTGGGCTCGATAAATATCATTTCCTTCTGCGTCGAAAAGAATGGCGATGGATTGATCCCAAGCCGCGCCTTGCGTGGCGGCCGAATTGCTCCAATAAATATCGTCACCAGACAGGTCAGTCAGCATGCCGAAAGCTTGATGTGCCGCGAAGCCTTGCGCGTAACGAGTTGCATAGTACATATCACTACCCGACTCGTCCCTGAGCACGCCCACCCCCCACAGATAGCCACCGCCCTGAGCGAACTCGCCGCCTTCGTAACGGTCGTCTCCACCGTAATCAAGCAGTATGCCCACCCCACCAAAATCGTAGGGTCGAATGCCCGTTCCGACTCCCTGACTGAATGTCATGAATGATCCTGGTGTTTGGTACGCAGACGGTATTGGCCCATTTGCACGATAGAGATCATCCCCGCCGGCGTCGATAAGGATCCCCACGCCGCGGGGGCCACCCACTCCTTGGGAGAACACCTCAGAAATGTATTCGTCGGTTTGCATTCCTTGATCGACAACAGCGCCACCCCCGTAAATGCTGCTGCCGATTGACCACGCGGCACAGTGATAGCGATCACTACCATCACCGTCAAAAAGAAACCCGAAGCCGAGTGCGCCGGTCCCGCAACCGCCTAGTTTGCTTTCGTATGCATCGTCACCAGCGAAATCAATCAACAGCGAAACACCGAGCCATCCTGCGCCGGGGCCACCGGTGCTCGCCCGGTAGCGGTCATCTCCGCCAAAATCGATAATAGTCTGTGTTTCGAGTGATATCTCGTCGTTCCATTGATAGAAATCGTTACCGCCAGCATCAATTACGGCATAGATTCGACTCATGTTGTATCGATTGCTCCCCGCCCCGCCCGCCACAATGTAGCCCGAGTCAATTTTGATGTAATCGGCAATCTCACCCTCGACGATGTCACTCAGTTCCGGTGGCGCTGGCCGACTCGCTCCAGAAAATTCGACTGACCCGCTTGCGTTGGAGAGAACGTGCGCCATTACGTCGAGAAGAACGGCATGGTTTATCTTTGTGCTGGTTCGCATAGCACGCAGACCGCGGGCAACGTCCGGTTGGTCGATCAGCGTTCGTTCCGCTGCGGTCGTGCGTAACAGGTATTGCAGATCTGCGAACGCTTGTGCCCGATCAATGCCCGCGTCTTCAAACAACGCCCGCACCTGTTGGTTCGCCTCAGCGATTGCCTCGGCGAATGTTTGCAGCGTGACCGATTGGCCCGGGGCTGCCTGTTCTCGGTTCCCACACGCGGCTGCGAGCGTATCGCACATGACCTCGATTAGGGCATCGCGCTGCAATTCGAATGGGCGCAGGTCGTCAGCCAATTGATGCTGCCACTGGCTAATAACTGCCGCGTTTAACATTGCGGCACGGATTAAGGGTAACTTGTTATAGCCGATATCCTCACGGGCCAGACTAAGGAACATCTTATTAATACCCAGCAGCAGGCGCTCGGCGTCTGGCACTGCGGCTACTACCTCAGCCATAACACGATCTTGTACTCCCATCTGCTCAGGTCGCTCGCTTGATGTGAACGGGATTGCTGAAGGTAATACGGCCGGAGCGATCCAGGGCTCTACAGAATCGATGACCATCGTTATTGTCAGTACATCTTTACCGCGCACGACCTCAAGCACAAGTTGATCCCCCGGAGAAGACGACTTGATGATGGCCGTAGCGCTGTCGGCATCGACCGCAATGCCATTGATGCGCACAATTCGGTCGTTTGGTTTCACACCGGCGATGGCGGCGGGCCCGGCTACCACGCCGAGCACCATTGCACCATTCGATACAGCACCGGCCTCATCTACGTCAGCGAGCCAAACACCGGCGTAAGGTGCGCTCGGACTTGGCGCAGGTTGCGGCGCCTCGATCTGATTGTCTGAGTGGCGTTTGCCTGGAGAGGCGCAAGCTGTGGCCATCAGCAGACAAACCACAGCTACTGTGGCATTAAATTTCACCTGATCAGTCTACATCAGGAGGAGCGCCGCGATGACCGACAGTGGAATCTTGTGGAAGATATATTACAGGTGTGCGCGAATCCAGGTCGACAGCATGTTGGCGTCCATTGCCCCAGCTTGTCGGGCGATCTCGCGCCCATCCTTGAACATAATCAATGTCGGTATGCTACGGATGCTGAAACGCATCGCCGTCTCGGGATTAGCGTCAGTGTCGAGTTTTGCGAGCCTGACATCTGGTTCTAGTTTCGGCGCGGCGCGCTCGAAGTGTGGTGCCATCATTTTGCAGGGCCCGCACCAAGCAGCCCAGAAGTCAACGACCAGAGGCACGCTGCTACGTTCTACATGACTGGCAAAATTGGCATCGGTCAGAACCACCGGTTTGCCCATGAACAGGGGCTGTTTGCACCGGCCACAAAGAGGTTGGTCTTGCAGCCGTGACATGGCGATGCGGTTAATCGCGCTGCAGCAGGGGCAGGCGATATGATGTTGATTGTCCATCAAATTGCCTTCAGTAGAACCTGTCTCGAAAATGGGACGCGATTGGTCTATTTCAAGGGGTCAGAGCGATCGCGTTGCTGGCCGAGCGAACCGGTTGCTCTGATGCTGACTGATCTGCGCTCGCAACACCTGGGACAAACGTGGCGGCCGTCGTCCAGTGCCGACCAGCCGATCTTGGTCGCTTCCTCGATATGACCCTCAAACCAGGCGCGGCCATCCGACAGCCGGCGACCCTGGTCGTCGCTGCGCTTCATGTCGCGGCGGAGTTCCACCGTTCGCGTGCAGTAGGGGTTGCAGATGTCACAGAACAGGAAGGTGCGAAAAGTCATGTCAAGCGCCCTGATTTTTTTTAGGTTACACCCCGGATCAAGGTGGAGCAAGGTAAGCGCAAGGAGCAGCTAGGAATGCGATCACACAGCATGGTGTGGGCCTAGTTCTTGATGCTACGATTACATGCATTGATCACACTTGCCAGTCCAGCGCGCGAGCCAAAAGTCTCAGAGTACAGGCACCTCCTTGAGCATCTCGCGACAGGCGTGATACTGTCTCGCCTTCTTTTTTCAAGGTATTTCATGTGCAATGCAACTCACTTAGCGACGTACAGGACAATATGAAAACAGCGAAACTGAAAAACTTTCTTATTGGAGCTTGTGCGTTCCTCCTTGGCGCGCTGCTTTTCATTGCGCCGCCGCAGCTGCGCTCAGCTAACGCTGCCGGGGCAGTTGCCATGCAGGTCGAACGTATCGTCAAGCTCGCGATCATGGAGTACAACTCGGCCATGCGTGCTGGCGATCCGGCGCGCTGGACCAAGTACTTCGACGACAGTGTCAAGCGAAACTCGCCAACAACGCATCAAGAGAGAATAGTGGCATTTGGCGATTACTATGCATGGGAGTTCGAGAACTTTGAAGCGACGTGGACCACCAGTAGAATGATAATCAGCGGACCCGTTGGCGCCGTGGAGTTTGAATGGGACGCTGTTCACAAGCCATCGGGCACGGCGGTCAAGCTGAGTATGGTTGCTGTGTTCGAGTTGGCCTCGAGCGGAAAATTCCAGTCGATCAACTTTTATTCGGGCAGCGCCGAGCATGCGGAATATTTCGCGAGTGCTCCCGGCGCAAAATAGACAACGGGTGATATGGTGATAGCTATGCCGACTTTTTTTAGACAGTACGCCCTAATGGGGGTCGCGCTCGTATTGATAATTACTCCGTGGCCGAGGCAAGCCTTTTACGTAGCATATGCGCAGGCTGAGGAGGAGGTGCATTGCCAGCAAGGCGAACAGTGGCTGGAATGCAAGGCTGCTGCTGGTGACCCGCTGGCGAAATACCGTTTGGGCCGAACTGCCTATGACAACGCGCGTGAAACCGGGGATTTTTCCGAACCGCTTCGGATCGGGCGGGAGTTGGTTGCACAGAACGAAAGGAACGGCAAAAGATTGCTGAAGATGACCCACTTGCAGCTGAGCTGGGGTAATCACAAGGATTATGTGCAGGCCTACGTCTGGCTGGTTGAGGACCGGGAGAGCGGTATTGATTACCTCGATCCTCTTATCCGGAATCTTGGCGACAAGATGACGCCGGAGCAACTGGCCAGAGCGAAGGTGTTAACCGGAGGGTAAGCGGTAAAACGGCCCCCCGGGTCATCGCGCGACCTTATTGTCACTGTCGCGCTCGCCCTATTATTTACCTTTGAGTTCTGGCAGCCTGAGATCATCCAGGATGAAATCTGCCAAGGTTTCGATTTTTTCCTCTTCAAGTAGATCCTTGAATGGCGGCATGCCCTTGGCTTGACGGCCATAGGCAATGATGACGATAAGCTGTTCCCGTGTCAGCGGGGTCTGGCGCAGATCGGCACCCCATCCGCCCTCGCTGTGGCCACCTCGGCCATCGTATTTGTGACAGAGAACGCAGTATTCAGAAAAAATCTTGCGGCCGGTAGCGCGGGGCACCTTGATTTTTGGCCGTCCATCATCTTCCTCTGCATGTGCAACTGGGCTGATGGCCGGAACGGTAAAGCTTACGGTGAACACCGCAAAAGCGATAAGCAGGGTAATAGCGGCTTTTTTCATTGTCGGTACGGTGTTGGTCATACTGATGTCGTTACTTTGACGGATGAATCGGAAACGTCTGCGAGCGTCTATTGCTGCCGGACTGAGCATGAGCGTTGTGGTTCTTTACTCGGTCTTGGGCCTTCCTGCGAAACCGTCTTACGGCGGTTTCGCAGGAGGAGGTTGAACAAGCGGGTCAATTGTCAGACTGACCCGCCTTAAGTCTGGAACTGCTTACGGCAGCTCGAAGACGTACAACACGTTGCTTGGCACTTGTTCTTTCAGCTCCGGCGTGGCGCTGACGAACCATTGCGGCCAAGCGCCCCCGAGACCGACTTCGATAGCAACGTACTGTTTGCCAGCCGACATGAAGGTCATTGGCGGGGCATTAATGGCTGAACCGGTTTCGAACCGCCACAGCTCTTCGAGCGTGTTGGCATCGAGTGCAACCACGGATCCCGCAGCGTAACCCGCGAACACCAAACCGCCGGCGGTGGACAGCAGGCCGCCCAATTGCGGATGCTCCGTCCAGTGGCGATTGACCACCTCGCCGGTGCCCACGTCGATAGCCACCACACTGCCCTTGATGCGACCGCACTCAGGATCGTCATAGGTGGTGAACGGCGCACCGCCCAGGAACAACTGACGCGGCTTGTGCGCACCCGGCACGGTGACTTCGTTGAAAGCCTTGTTACAGCCTTCAATAGCGGGGATGTAGTAATAGCCAGTTTGCGGACTGTAAGTGGTCGGTGGCCAATTCTTGCCCCCCATGTGACCTGGACGCAGCACGCCTTCGATTGTGCCGCGACCTTCGGTTGCGGTTCCGCGGGCGGCGGCAGTACCCGGCACATACTTCTGCACGTCTGAGTTTGGATCATAGGCGTTGGGCCGGCAGTTCTCATCCAGGCCGCCACTCCAGTTTAGTTCCGCGACGAACTGCGTAGCCCACAGGCACTTGCCGTTCGTGCGGTCGAGCGCGTAGGCGTAGCCATTGCGGTTGGCATGCAGCACGGCCTTGGCCATCTTGCCCTTGATCCTGGTATCGACGAAGGTGTTTTCGTTGATCGAATCGTAGTCGTACGGGTCGTTTGGCGTGTGCTGGAAGCCCCAGACGATCTTGCCGGTGTCGGCATCCACTGCGACCTGGGAATCGGTCCACAGGTTGTCACCCGGACGATATTCGTTGTCCCAGTCCGGCCCGGGGTTGGCGGTACCCCAGACGATCAGGTTCAACTCCGGGTCGTAGGAGCCCGTGACCCACGTTGTGGCACCACCAGTCTTCCAGGCCCCGTAGTCATCTTTCCATGTCTCATGGCCAGGCTCACCCGGTCCGGGAATCATGTAACTGCGCCAGCGCCGCTTACCGGTCCTGAGGTCCATCGCCTCGAGCCAGCCGCGGACACCGAACTCGGCACCGGCCATGCCCGTCACGACCATATCCTTGACGATCAACGGTGCGCCGGTAATGGTTTCACCTGCACCTGGATCCGCAACCTGTGCTTCCCAGATCTTTTCGCCGGTTTCCTTGTCAAGCGCCAAGATGCGTCCGTCGATGACGGGCGAGATCACCATGTTGCCCGCGAGCACCGCGCCACGGTTGTTGATTCCGCAACAGGCTACGGTAGTGGCGTAATCGCGGTCAGGCGCCGGGTCGTATTTCCAGATCTGTTTCGGCACGCCACCGGAGGTGTCGAGCTTGGTAACCACACCCCAGCCGGTGGTCAGGTACAGGAAGCCGTCTTCAGCAACGGGCGTTCCCTCGAGACCGGCGAATGGAAACACGAGAATTTCCTTGCCGCCGCCCTCGACACCACCCATCGCCCACGTAAAGGCGACTCTCAGGTTCTTTACGTTGTTCTTGTTGATCTGGCGCAGTCCAGAGTATCGGTGCGCTTCCAGGTTGCCGTGGTGATTCAACCAGTTGCGCGGCTCACGCTCGCTATTGATCAGGCGTTCGGTGGTGACGTCGGCGGCCATCGCTGAGACCGCAACCCCGACACCAGCCAGGATCATTCCGACACGCCCGAAGGAGCATATCCATTCCAGCTTCATGGTTGTTCCTCCTAAGGTAGTTTGTTTTTAAGTGTGATGACTGTTTTCGTACATCAACAAAGAACCACAGTAGTATCGATGCGCTGAAACGTTCATCAAACAATATTTTATCGCAAGATCTACTGCTAGCCACTCTTTGCAAGCGGATATGGCGGCGCATTTGGTTTCGCATCGCGGAACCACGGTGCAGTGAGGATAAGGGCAGAGTACGCCCGTTGTGTTCATTCAATGAGTGAACCCGCGACTAACGGTCCGTCACTCAGGCGTTCTCCATTGTCGTTGATCCGATCGATATCGCTTCCCGGCCTGTGTCGGTCATCAGCGTGTTGGCTTTGAACCGAAATGGTTCGGCAATAATCAGATCGACGTAGGCTCAGCATTGGCGACAGTGCGTGTTTTTGACCGGTAGTTCAGCCCGCGCTCTTTGACCTTGCTTCCCGTGCAGGGCGTGCGATTGCCCGACTAATCTGCGTGCTACACTGAAATGAATCCGTATTAGCGTGTCGCTGGCACACAAACAGACCATGACATCGTGAAATTTCGAGTTTGGACCTTGCGTCCGAGTTCAACTTATTTTCCCCAATGAAGCGCATCGCAAAAGTTGTGATTGCGTTGGTGGTTGGAACAATCGCCCTGGCGCTGATCGCACCGGTAGCCGTGCTGCTAATCATCGATCCGAATGCCTACCGGCCCCTGTTGCAACGCCAAGCATCCAATGTACTTGGACGCGACATTTCAATTGACCGTCTGACGGTTGCCAAGTCAATTTATCCGACGATTGAAGTTACCGGCCTTCGGATATCCAACCCAACTTGGGCGTCGCGGCCGCATTTCGTATCGGTGCGCTCGGCCGCAGTACGGCTGGACCTGGTCGCACTGATTCGTGGAGGGTTCGAGATTGGCAGCGTCGAGGTGAACGGTGTTGACTTGTTGTTGGAGCGTGACCGCAACGGCGTCGGTAATTGGGAGTTCACTTCAGCTCAACCAAATTCGACAGCAATCGAAGAATTGCATGTGCTTGGCTTCCAGAAAGTGTCAATACGGGACGCGAAGATAGGGTGGCGCGGNNGTGCGGATTGAAACCGCGGATGCAGTGTTTGCAGTGGAAGAACCACTGCAAATCGATACAGTAGTTGTTTATGAGCAGGTGCCGATTATTGCGAAACTGGTGACGAGCAATTCTCTCGCCAATGCCTTGAGCGGGCGACCCCTGTTGGCAACCGTTTCGTTGCGAGCTTTGGATGCCCGCGCCACTTTGGAGATTGCGTTACCGAAACTGCTCGACTTTACCGAACTTTCGGTGAATTTTGCTGCAAACGGGCAACAGCTCGATGAGCTGTCGGTCCTTTTTGATCAAACGTTGCCAGCGTGGGGGCCTTATCGCGTCTCAGGACGAGCCAGCTTCGCCCCTGGCCTCGTGCGCTTGGATAACCTAAGCATGCTTCTTGAGGGCCTATTGGACAAGACGCCGTTCATGCTCTCCCGCCTCGAGATCGAGTCTGGTGTCGTATCAGGTGGCCGGGACGTGCCGACCTCCTTACAACTTACAGGGAAGCTGGATGACACCAGTTTCGGTGTGGAAGCGACAACCACAAGCCTGGCCCACTTAGTCGCCCGTGAAAACCAAATCGCTGTGCAGGCGAGGGTTAAGTTGGATGAGTTCGAGACCAGCGTCGAGGGTGGTATATTGCTGTCGGCTGAGTCACTGCCATTCGATGTCGCAACTCACGTGAGAGGTGATGTTCGAGTACCCGCTCGACTGTTTCAAGTGCCGCAATTGCGCCAAGCGCTGCAAGTCGACATGGCCGGGCGGATCAAAGGAGATACAACCCGACTTACCGCAACGGAACTCAATGGCACAGTTGCTCAGTGCGTGGTTGCCGGCCACTTGTCTTTGCAGCGTGATTTCCCGTCTCGATTTAACGGCGAGTTGGAGTTGGGCCGACTGGACATTGCTGCATTTGAGACCGCAGGGGATAAGGCCCCACCTCCAGAAAAGCAACAAGCGCTATTGAACTCGCCACGGTGGCTGGACACTATTGACGTAGATCTTCGGCTTCGAGTGGCGGATGTCATTGGGCTGCCGGTGACGGTGTCGAAATTGTCAGCTCACGGAATTCTTGAGGGCGGCAGACTCGAGGTCCGCAACTTCCGGGGTTCGGTGGCCGGCACGCAACTGCATGCCGATGCCGGCCTTGAATGGAAACACGATCGGGCCCAAGTCGAGCTTCAGGCCAGCATGCCGGTGCTCGATATCGCAGGTCTTCGAGGCGAGAACGGCAGGGACCAAGATCCCGACGAAGACAATTTCCTCGATACACTGTTGCCTTTGGCGCCCTTACGTCTGGTAGACACTGACGTGACAGTGAACATCGGTCGGATTCAAGGCGCGCCGGTGACAATTGACAACCTGCGCGGCTCTGGACATTTAAAACGGGGGCGTCTGCGCATTCCCTCATTAAGAGCAACACTCGCTACTATTCCGGTGACAGGCACGATGGTTCTCGATGCGAAAGGTAATGAAGCGCGGTTGAGTGCCAGCATGTCGACCGGCCAAGTCGACGTTGCGGGGTTGCTGGCAAAACTCGGATCGGAGGCGCCGGTTTCAGGAAAAATCAATCGAGCCGAGGCGACTGTCGAAACGGAGGGCGCGTCAGTGCGCGACTTGATCCGCAAGGCAAAGGCAGCCGCGCGCGTTGGGACCTCAACATTTGAACATCGCGACGGCAAGAGGCAATTCATCGTGCAGCGCGCGAGCGCGATCGCCGGTCCGAATCTCAACTCAAGAGCGGAAATACATGGAGAGTTTGGTGAGTTTCCAATTGAGCTGCTAATGGTTGGCGGTCGACTGTCTGAACTGTTCGAAGCGAGGGCGCCATGGCCGAAGGTCAGAGCTGAATTGCATACTATCGTCGAAAAACAACCGGTTCATGTCACTGCGATGAGCAGTCTTGACCCAATCGTTCGCGGTCGTGATGTGCCAATACATGTCTCAGCACATATGGAGGGCGCCCGTGTTGTCGTTGCCGGAACGATTGCTGACATGGAATATCCAGAGCGCGCACCTCTGGAAGCGAGTATTAAGATCAACAGTTTGTCGCGCCTGCCGTTTATGCTCGAAGGCCCGGCACTGCCGGATATTCCAATTTCGGCCAAGGCCAGAGTTGTCGTTGATGAAGATGCAATTTCCGTCGGCGGACTGGTGCTGAGCTCTGGGCAAAGCAACCTTGCTGGTGAGATGCGCTTGGTTTATGAAAGTCGGCCTAAATTAACCGCCAATCTCGATTCGAAACTGCTCGACCTCAGGCCATACATTCCTCGAGATGCGGGCCGGGATACTGGCACAGCGACGGCCAGGTTTGACGAACCGTTGGATCTGAAAATATTCCAAGGAATTGACTTCGACATCGACGTCCGCGTGCAGCGTTTTATTACACACCTACTGGATCTCAATCAGTTTTATTTGAAGGCGAACCTTCATGACAGGCTACTCAGAATGTCATTGTCGATGGCCGAAGGAAATAGCCTGGTTGAACTGGGGTTCAACGCCCGCACCAAAAGGCCGATTATGGCGGCACGCCTAAAGACGACCGATCTCGATCTGGAATCCTTAAAGCCGCAACATGTTGCATTAATGGGAACCGAAATTCCTCTCGTAACAGTGAACGCGCAATTTAGTGGCACGGGCATGACGTTGCGCGAGGTCTATCAGTCGGCCAAGGGAAAATTGGTGTTTTCATCAGGGCCGGGCAAACTAGTTCCAAGTTCTAAGCCGTTTATAGCGCAGGCCGTCTCGAGCGACTTGCTGGAGACTTTGGTGCCGGGTAGGCGGCCCGATGATTACAATCAGCTGGAGTGTGCTGCCGCGCATTTTAATGTTGCAGACGGCATCGCCGCTTCGCCTGACGGCATCGCTTTGCGTTTCAAGCGCATGGATATTCTTGGCAGCGGTGCTGTCAATCTGACGACACGTGAAATCATGTTCGGCTTCAAGGCGGTGCGTAGGCGGTTTTTCAGTTTCAGCATTCTCAGTCTAACTAGCGACTTTGCGCGTATTAGCGGAACTATAGATAAGCCGCGAGTGGGACTTGATACCAGTGGTGTGTTTGTCACCGGAGGCGCTGCCTGGGCTACCGCCGGACTTTCGCTATTGGCCACAAATTTCCTCCGCACGCTCGCGTCAAGCGAGAATCCTTGCTCCGCTATTATCGAAAAAGGCCGGACCGCCGAGGACCCAGTCAAGTCACTAATGAAAGGCTTGCATGTGCCGGGCGTCAGATAGCCCGGCCATATGTGTAGTGTCCAGCGCAGATTTTTCAGGGGCCGACGACGTGCAAGATAGTCTCGAAGCTTTCCGGTCGGGCCAGGCGGCATGCAGTGCCGAGCACAATCTCTGGTTCAGGCCTCGTAAAAGATATCGCGGTACCCGGTGTAGATCGACGCAAACAGGATCGGGCCAAGAATCAGCCATCCGAGGAATGCTGGAATCGTGGCAACGATTGCCAACATGAACATCACGACGCCGTAGATCAGGAACGGCACAACGTTTTTCAACGTAGCAGAGAAACTTGTCTTCAATGCCTGTAGGATTTTGAAATTATTGATTGTGACTAGGGCATAACTGAACCACACTGCCATGTAGACAGGGATACTGAGGCCGAGCAGCACCGCGGCGGCGATCACGATGCCTGCTGCGACAGTCGGATCTGTCGTACGCGGATTTTCCATGCCGGACAAAACAAGCACAGATGCGGTGCCGAATATCGCCGCGATCAGTACAAAAATGACGAGATGCATGAGTAGGGTTGCTAACCCAATTCCGGCTAGCTTGATGAAATGTGAAGTGAAGCCGGAAAAGAAATCGCCAAACGTGATGTGCTGCCCTTGATGCACTTTGTCACAGGTAAGCATGACTCCGCCGAGCAGTACTGGCATGATGAAGTACAGGGAAAGGGAACCGATGATGGGAATAACGGACAGGCCAATCGAGATGATCACAAAAACGAGGAAAATGCCCATCCAAAGCGAGAGGCGGGTTTTGGTTAGGGCTCTCGCCGACTTGATCCAGCGCCAGCCGTGCGCCGCTGGGCGCGAACGCCCCAAGGCCATGAAGTTTTCGGCGGAAGGTTGCTTCGGGATGTCCGTAAGGTGGGTTTTGGGCGCTGCGTAAGGATTGGTCGACACCGCTTACCTTGCTGGAGTGAGTTGATTGTGGCGTTTGTAGCCGCGGATCATATGCACAAGCCCTCGCCTGGGCGCAAGCATCGGGCCAGCTGTAGTTGTGTTTAGGCGATTCTTGATCGTTAACCCCAAAACGCTTTAGAGCTGGTTTCTTAATCTCATATTATCAATGAGGTGGCGTGAACGAGCGGTTATTGTCGGGGCCTATGGCGCGGTGCGTCTGAGTTGGTTCGCCGATAACCAGGGATTTCAGCGATATGCTAACGCGGCCTCATCCCTGTCGTCGATTAGCCAAGCTGCTCTGGCCGGTGACGTAGGCATGTTCGCAGTTGCTGTTTTAGCTCAGAACTTTCCGTATTTCAGATAGGCTTGCTGCGGGTCCATGCCGTCGAGGATGGCGCGACGCACCTTGTTCTCGGTGGCTACTACTTCCTCGGTTCGCGCAATAACATCACCGGCGACTTGTCCCGGCAGTACCACCAGACCGTCACGGTCTCCTAAAATGTAATCGCCGGTGCGTATTGTCACCGAGCCGATGATAATGGGTTCGCCAAAGCGATCTGGAACCCAGCGGCCAACGATGTCCGCGGGAGTGTAGAAGCTGCAGAATACCGGGAATCCAATGTTCAGAATAAATTCCGTGTCACGGCAGCCTCCGTCCACTACGTAGCCGCGAACTTTCTTGTAATGGAGTGTTTCGGCCGAAAGCTCGCCCATCAGCGCAACCATATGGGTATTGGGTTGGCAGACAAGAACTTTGTCGGGAGGCGCCTTCGACAACAGGCCGGTCCATTGCACCAAAGTGTCGTGCGCCTCGCGCGTTTGATCAATATGGCCGCTGACCGTGTAGACCTCGCCTGCCAGCTTTGTTGCGGAATCGAGAGCCTTGATTTTGCTAGGCAATACGCAGTTGGCGTGTCCCATTGCTCGCATGACGTCATGCACCGCGCCGGTGTAGAGCGTTTCGAGTCTTGCTGTCAGTTCTGTGCTGCTGCTCATCTCATTATCCCCGGGCGATAACAATGATTGCGGCGCGCGCGACGGCATGTCGTCAAAATCTGTTCGGCGGCAAGTGCTGTGATGACGATTACACTGCTCAACACGGTTGTGTTGTTTGGTCTTTCGCCAACGAGTAGCCATAGCGTCAGCGTCACTTCACTGGCTCCGGCACTGTTACGCCGAACTCGTCAGCCCATGGAGCGAGTACTGTCATGATAGACGGGTAAAGCTCAATGCCGTGCTGGAGTTGGTTTTCGCGGCGCTTTAGGCCCGTTTCCCCAGGCAGTCTCACGCGCTGTACGTCTGGTTGCGGCGAGATGGCACGGCAGGCCTCGGCGATCCAAGTGGTCTGTCTGAGAAAATTTTCTTCGCCTCCGAATAATGCCGGATTAAGCACTTGGACGAACACTTCGCCGGTCCACCCCTCAACCGGATCGGTACGCCCATGCCCGCAAAGCCCCATCGTCATGGCTTCGACTAGCAGGCCGAGGGCGTAGCCTTTGTGACCGTACTCTATGCCACCAATCGGTAACAAGGCGCCCGGAGGGTCGCTGAACATCACTGCCGGATCATCGGTGGGTTTGCCGTTGGCATCGATCAACCATTTGCCTGGTAGTCGTCGGCCTTCTTGGTTGAGGCGCGCGACCATGCCATTGGTTGTAATTGACATTGATACATCGATCATGACGGGATCGCCATGCGTTGGCCACCCGGCAGCAATGGGGTTAGGCGTGATCACGCCGGCCTTACCGCCGAATGGTGCAACCGAGTGATTTTCGGGTGCCGACGAGATCACCAATATCATCAAGCCGCGGTCAGTTGCCCGCCTCAGGTACGCCGCCAGGCACGCGATATGATGCCCGCGCGCGATCGTTACGGTACAGGTGCCGTGGATCTTGGCGCGTTCACAGGCAAGGTCGACCGCTTTTGCGGTAAGCCAGGTGCCGGGAAGTCGCATGCCGTCCCACGCCACTGCCGCTGGCAGGTCCGCAATGACACGTGGTTGTCCAGATAGCGAAAGCTCGCCCTTGCTGATGTCCTCAAGATAAGGAGCGAGAAGTTGCAATCCGTGCGTGTCGTGACCGAGCAAGTCGCCTTCGACGAGGATCTCTGCGACAATGATTGATTTCTCGCGCTCCATTCCTGCCTTATCGAGCAGAGTGGTCGCGAAATCGACAAGAGTCTTGGCGCTGTAGCGTTTGGGACTCATGAGCTATCGCGGGCAACTGGAATGTGTATTAAACGGGAAAAATCGCGGAGCAAGGTGCGAATTGTTAACGACATCGAATAACTGCACGGGTAGCTGAAGCATCGGGCTACCAGAGTTGCCGATTCGGGTTTCGTTTCAGTACGGTCCGGCACGCGGTTGTTTGTTTGACTGCACCATCCGCTTCGGTGCTTCGTACGCTGACCGGTCATTGCGTAACAAAATCACATCATGATGATCTGGCGCACAGTATGGCCGGATGCCAGGCGATCAAAACCCTCATTGATTTGATCGAGACTAATATGGTCGCTCATTAGTTTGTTCACGGGCAGCATGCCCTTACGATACAGGTCGATATAGCGTGGCACGTCGCGCGCTGGTATGCATGATCCGACGTAACTGCCTTTGACGGTCCGTTCCTCAGCGGTGAGATTGACCTGTTGCAATGGCCAGCGCGCATCAGGGTGCGGCAGACCAGCAGTCACCGTGGTGCCGCCGCGTCGGGTAATGCGATAGGCGAGTTCCATCGCCTGCACCGAGCCGGCCATTTCAAAACCGAAGTCAACGCCGCCACAAGTGATTTGCTTGACCTTTTCTACTGCGTTTTCGTCTCTGGCACTAACAACCGCAGTGGCACCTAGTTGCTTTGCAAGTTCGAGTTTGTCGTCATGCAAATCGATGGCGATGATTTCTGAGGCCCCTCCGACCTTTGCGCCGAACAGCGCATTCAGTCCAACACCACCAAGGCCAACGACAGCGACCTTGGCACCCGGGAACACATCTGCTGTGTTAAGTGCGGCGCCGACACCAGTCAGCACTGCGCAGCCGAACAGCGCCGCTTCGTCGAACGGCAATTGGTCATCGATCGTCACCAGTGAGCCGCGATTGACAACGCAATACTCAGCGAATGCGGACACGCCAACGTGGTGATAAACGGGTTTCTTGTTCTGGCTGAGCCGGACGGTACCCCCGAGCAAGGTCCCGGCCGCATTGGCCTTTTGACCCGGTTCACAACGTCCAGGGTGGCCTTCTTTGCAGGCAATGCACTCGCCGCAACAAGGCGCGAACACTAAGGCAACGTGGTCGGATGGTTTGACGTCGGTGATGCCCGGGCCACATTCAACAATTACCCCGGCCGCTTCATGACCGAGCACCATTGGCATCTGGCGCGGTCGGTCACCATTGACGGTGGATAGATCGGAATGGCACAGACTGGCGGCCTTGACCTGCACCAGCACTTCGTGCTCGCCTGGCGGCGCCAGTTCGACTTCCTCGATTTTCATCGGTTGCGATTGCGCATAGGGTTGCGCCAATCCCATCTCCCTAATTACTGCAGCCTTGATTTTCATTTTCTGTTCCTGTTTGTTTCAGCGAATAGACAAAGCACACGATTGCGATTCGCGGTGGCAGTTCGGTTTTCGCCTACTACGATCGCTTGCACAAAACGTAAGAATTTAACGTTATCCCTCTTTGTGAGTGTTTCTCTAATACGTGGTGCGCCCGCCCGACGCATCAAACACTGCCGCCGTGCTGAACGAGCAATCTTCCGTGCAGAGCCAGGTGATCATGGCGGCAAGTTCCTCGGGTTCGCCAAGGCGTGCCATGGGGATTTTCGATTTCATGTAATCAATGTGCGCCTGAGCCACCTGATCAAGAATTGGAGTCTTGACTGTTGTCGGCGTGACGGCATTGACCAGAACGCCTTTGGTTGCGAGTTCCTTTCCGAGGCGATCTGGTCAAGGCGATGACGCCAGCCTTGGCCGCAGAGTAAGCGGACGCGGTTGGATTGCCCTCCTTGCCGGCAACCGACGAAATATTGACGATGCGGCCATATTTGTTTTCTTTCATATGGGGCGTCACCGTGCGGCAAGTGTAAAAGGTGCCGTTGAGGTTGATGTCGATGACGCGCTGCCATTCGTCTGCCGGATATTCCCACAACATCGCGTTGACACCGGCGACACCGGCGGAATTGACCAACACATCAACTTTTCCGAATTTGGCTAGCGTCGACTTGAACGCGGCCTCGACCTGATCGAGTTTCGAAACATCGACTTTGCAGGTGAGTGTTTCAATGCCTTTCATGCCAACGGCGACGTCGGCCATTGCTGTTTCGTTCATGTCCCAAATAGCGACGTTGGCGCCCGATTCAGCCAAACGTTTTATTGTTGCCTTGCCGATTCCTGACGCGCCACCGGTGACAATGGCGTTGCGCCTTTGTAGATCGAGCTTGTTCATCTCTTCAGACTCCCTCAGATATCGAGGCCCCGGCCTGAACAGGTGCTCTATGACCTGTCAGGGTAAGACAGAATACTAAAGGAGAGCGATGCCTCAAGCCATGCACTGGCTGCCACTTGGCGGACAACAGGGCACAGGCGCTGTTTAACGATGGGACGGTGCCTTGTAAGGAGCGATATACTTATCGGGTTAACGCCCGTGCGCAGCGGTCGCGGTGCCGTGGCAAGCCGCACAATTCCCTTGTCGGCGTGAAGTGGAGGGCAGCAAGCTCATGAAATCAAAAGTGAAAGCTGCAATTATCGGTTCGGGCAACATTGGCACCGACCTAATGGTCAAGATTATGAGAAATGCCAGGAACATCGAACTGGGAGCGATGGCTGGCATCGATCGCGAATCGGACGGGCTAGCGCGCGCCAAACGCCTGGGTATCTCAACGACGGCTGACGGGATCGATGGGCTCGTGCAGATGCCTGTTTTCAACGATATCGATATTGTCTTTGACGCGACGTCTGCGCGCGCTCATATCGCCAACGATAAGCGGTTGCGTCAAGTCAAACCCCACATCAAGGTGGTTGACCTGACACCGGCAGCGATTGGTCCGTATTGCGTACCGGTGGTGAATCTCGACGAGCACCTCGACGCGGACAACGTCAACATGGTGACCTGCGGCGGACAGGCGACGATCCCGATTGTGGCGGCGGTGGCCAGTGTTGCCAAGGTGCATTACGCTGAAATCATCGCTTCCATTGCCAGCAAGTCAGCCGGACCCGGCACGCGTGCCAACATCGATGAGTTCACCGAGACGACAGCCAAGGGTATTGAGGTGATCGGCGGCGCCAAAAAAGGCAAGGCCATCATCATTCTCAACCCGGCAGAACCGCCATTGCTCATGCGTGACACCGTGTACGTGTTGTCGGAAGCGGCAGACACGGCAAAGGTCGAAGCAGCGATCGACAAGATGGTGTCGCGAGTCAACACCTATGTTCCGGGATATCAACTCAAACAGCGCGTGCAGTTTGAAAAATTCGATGAAAACAGTCCCCTCAATATCTCTGGTGTTGGAAAGATGACAGGACTGAAAACCTCGGTATTTTTGCAAGTTGAGGGGGCGGCGCATTACTTGCCGGCCTATGCTGGCAACCTGGACATCATGACTTCAGCCGCACTCGCGACGGGCGACAAACTCGCCGAGCGAGTGCTTGTGGCTGCTGCGGTCGAAGCGGCCTGAGGAGGAAGCCCTCATGGAAAAGAAACTTTATATCTCTGATGTCACGCTACGTGACGGCTCACATGCCATCCGGCACCAGTATGGCATCGGCGAGGTCAAGCAGATTGCGCGGGCGCTGGACAAGGCGCGGGTTGATTCGATCGAGGTGGCGCATGGTGATGGACTGCAGGGATCGTCGTTTAATTATGGCTTTGGTCGCCACACCGATTTGGAATGGATCGACGCGGTAGCTGGCGAGTTAAGGCACGCCAAAGTCGCCACGCTATTGATACCGGGAATCGGCACCGTGCATGATTTGCGCACCGCGTACGACGCCGGCGCGCGCGTTGTACGAGTGGCGACGCATTGCACCGAGGCGGACATTTCCAAACAGCATCTCGAATACGCTCGCGAAATCGGCATGGAGCCGGTAGGTTTCCTGATGATGAGTCACATGAACACGCCGCAGGGTTTGGCCGAGCAGGCAAAACTGATGGAAAGCTACGGCGCGGTTTGCGTCTACGTTGTGGATTCGGGTGGCGCGTTGAATATGAACGACATCCGTGACCGTTTCCGCGCGTTCAAGGATGTGCTCAAATCGGAAACCGAAACCGGCATGCACGCACACCATAACCTCAGCCTCGGTGTGGCGAACTCAATGATTGCGGTTGAGGAGGGCTGCGATCGAATTGACGCCAGTCTCGCCGGTATGGGTGCCGGCGCCGGCAACGCGCCGCTGGAAGTGTTCATCGCTGCAGCCGATCGCATGGGCTGGAATCACGGCTGTGATTTGTATACTTTGATGGACGCGGCTGAAGACATCGTGCGACCGTTGCAGGATCGACCAGTGCGTGTTGATAGGGAAACGCTCGCGCTCGGTTACGCCGGTGTTTATTCAAGCTTCCTGCGTCACGCCGAGAAAGCCGCCAAACAGTACGGCCTGAAGACAGTCGATATTCTGGTCGAGTTGGGCCGACGCCGCATGGTGGGCGGTCAGGAAGACATGATCGTCGATGTGGCGCTGGATTTGGTCAAAGCCGCGGAAGAAAAGGCCAAACGCGAAGCTGCCTGACGTTTAAATTTGCTCCGCGGAAGGCGCGGAGGACAGATTGAAAACCATAAATTTTCGAGGGCGTATCGGTGAGCCGTCTACGCTCGTGCGCTTTTCATCAAGCGACTGACCGAAAAGGCGCCTGATGCGGCTTCGCCAGCACATCGGCCAAGTTGGCGAGGCTGGTCACGTTGTGCGCTGGCAGTAAATCGTCGACGTGTTGCAACATCATGCGGATGCCGGTAGCAAGCGGTTCAAAGCCATGGAAGCGCAGCAGTGGGTTCAGCCAGATCAGCCGTCGGCAGGATTTACGCAGCCGCTCCATGGACTGATCAAGCTGCGCTCCAGCATCTCGATCCAGGCCATCACTGATCAGAAGCGCCACCGCATTCTGGCCCAGCACCCGGCGTGACCAGTGCAGGTTGAATTCACTGATGGTCGCGCCAATGCGGGTACCACCAGACCAGTCAGCAACGGCACGCGAGATTTCGCCCAGTGCAATATCCACGTCACGGTGGCGCAGATGTCGCGTGATGTTCGACAAGCGCGTCCCGAATACGAACGTATGCACCCGGTCGCGATCGTTGGTAATGGAGTGCATAAAGTGCAGGAACATGCGCGAGTAACGGCTCATTGAGCCGGAGATATCGCACAAAACGACCAGCGGTGGGTGGTGTCTGGTAAAGGTTCGATGCGCCAATGGAATAACGTCGACATTACCCCGCAGGCTGGCGCGTAACGTCGCTCGCATGTCGATCAATCGCCCGTGCACAGCAGGGCGCAGGCGACGCGTGCGGATCTCCTTTATCGGTAGTCGCAGATTGGCAATCAGTTTCTTCGCCTGTGCCAGCTCCGCGCTGCTCATGGAATCGAAATCCTTGTGCCGCAGTCGCTCGGCCTGTGAGGCGGCGATACCGGTGTCCTCGTCTTGCGCTTGTTGCAGAAGCGCCGTTTGCCGAACCAGTCCGAGTGCTTCCGCGACGCGCTGGGAAGGGGTCGTTTCGGCGTCAGACGGAGGTTCCGCACCAGTTACAGCCGCAGGAAGCTGTTCCAGCAGTTCACGGTGGCGCCAAAAAAGACCAAACGCCTGGTCGTATACCTCGAAGTGCTCGCGGCGGTTGAGAAAGACAGCCGCCAGCGACCAGTAGAAGTCATCGCGACGTTCGACACCTGTGGTTTCAAGCGCCCGAAGGGCGTCGAGGACGCGGTCTGGGCCAACCGGTAGGCCGGCACGGCGTAATGCGCGAGCGAAGCGCACGACATTTTCGGCTAGATAGCCGCTATGCAAGGCTGATTGCGTTGCCATGTCCGGATGCTCGTGCTGCTGCTCAGGGGGACTTGGCGAGTTCTGCGCGAATCTCAGCGAGGATGCGCGACGCTTCGTCGCCACGCATGCGGGCGACATCGTCCTGGTACTTGAGCAGGACACCCAGTGTGTCATCGACAACCCCGGGCTCGAGCGAGCTCCTGTTCAGTTCCACCATCGCATTGGCCCAGTCGATGGTCTCTGCAACGCCGGGCAGCTTGAACAAGTCCATCGAGCGCAGCTTTTGTACGAACGCGACGACCTCGTTCGAAAGTGCCTGCTGCGCGCGCGGGGCCTTGCGGTTGACGATTTCCAGTTCGGCTTCAATAGATGGGTAGTCGACCCAGTGGTACAAACAGCGCCGCTTTAATGCGTCGTGGATTTCACGCGTACGGTTGGACGTGATGATGACGACTGGTGGCTGCTTTGCTCGGATAGTGCCGATCTCGGGGATGGTGACCTGATAGTCAGCCAGCATTTCGAGGAGGTAGGCTTCGAACGGTTCGTCACTGCGGTCCAGCTCGTCGATCAGCAACACTGGTGCGTGTTGCGCTGGTTGCAGCGCTTGCAGCAATGGGCGGCGAATCAGGAAGCGTTCCGAAAAGATGTCGGAAGCCAGTTTGTCCTTCGACTTGCCGCCTTTGGCCTCGGCAAGCCGGATCTCGATCATCTGTCGAGAGTAATTCCATTCGTATACTGCTGAGGCAACGTCGAGTCCCTCGTAGCACTGTAGACGGATTAGTTCCCGTCCCAGTGTATCGGCAAGGACTTTGGCAATCTCGGTTTTACCGACGCCAGCTTCGCCCTCGAGAAATAATGGCCGCTGCATGCGCAACGCGAGGAACACCGCCGTGGCCAAAGGTCGACCGGCGACATAGTCGCCATCGGATAACAGCTCGAGAGTATCGTCTATGGAATCTGGCGAGCTACGACGCTTATCCGGCAAGCGCCTTCTCCACCGCGCGCTTGGCCATGACGCCGATCAGGTGTGCGCGATACTTGGCACTGGCATGCATGTCGGCGTTGAGTTCATCAGCGGCGACGCTGACGTTGGAGATCGCGTCGGGCACAAACTTCGCAGACAGTGCCTGTTCCATCTCGGGAACACGAAACACACAAGCACCTGCGCCGGTCACGGCCACGCGCACCCCGTCGTCAGTGTCAGCGACGAAGGCTCCCACGATGGCATAGCGCGACGCCGGGTTGCTGAATTTCATATAAGCTGCGCGCTTCGGTTTCGGGAAGCGGATCGACTCGATAATTTCGCCGGGCTCCAGAGCAGTCATAAACATGCCGATGAAGAAATCGTCGGCCGGAATCTGCCGCTGATTGGTGTTGACCGTTGCGCCAAGGCCGACCAGCCCAGCCGGATAGTCCGCCGCCGGATCATTGTTGGCAATGGAACCACCGATGGTTCCCATGTTGCGCACCATCGGGTCACCGATGCTTTCCGCGAGATCGGCGAGGGCAGGGATGTGTAGTTGAATGTCTTTCGACGCGGCGACTTCCGCGTGTGTTGTCATCGCGCCTACAGTAATGCCATCTTGGCCTGCCTTGATGCCGCGTAATTCGGCAATACCGCTGAGATCAATAAGGTCGGTCGGGTTGGCCAGGCGCAGCTTCATCGCCGCGACCAGAGTCTGACCACCGGCCAGCAGACGTGTATCCTCACCGGCACCCAGTTTCTCTGCGGCATCGGCGACGCTGCTGGCTCTCTGGTAATTGAATTCGTACATGATGATCTCCGCGGTTTAAGTGGTAGTCTCGAGCGTCTTGCGCTCACGGGCCACTGGTGATTATTCGTTACCTGTTCTTCATGGCAGTGGCGCCCGCGCGCACCGCTTTGACGATGTTGTGATAGCCGGTGCAACGGCACAGGTTTCCTTCAAGTCCTTCACGGATCTGCGTTTCGTCCGGATCGGGGTGGCGTTGGACCAGATCAATTGCGCCCATCACCATACCCGGCGTGCAGTAGCCGCACTGCAAGCCGTGGTGTTCGCGAAACGCAGTCTGCATCGGGTGCATGTTGTCTTCCGAGGCAGCAATGCCTTCGATGGTAGTAACCGCGGCGCCCTCGGCCTGCACCGCGAGCATGTTGCAGGACTTGACTGCGCGCCCGTCAATGTGAATGGTGCAGGCGCCACATTGGGCAGTATCACATCCAATATGGGTGCCGGTGAGGCGCAGCTGGTCGCGAAGGAAATCAACGAGTAAGGTGCGTGGCGCGACTTCGGCGCTGACAGGCTTGCCGTTGACGGTTATGGATAGCCGGACTGACATGCGGTTTTCCTTGTTGAAACGGTTTTGTAATAAGCAAGCGCGCAAGCGCTTGCCGGAAACGCTCAATGCTAGACAACGAGTGCCCGCAGATCAACCTGAGAATCAGTCCTTTTCCGCTGGATATCGGACTTAGCGCGCGACTTTTGTCACGGCTGTCGTAGAATCTGGTTCTTCGTCGGCGCCGCGAGGCGCGACCCGGCCACAAGCTGACGCGAGCAAACAGACAGGAAATTCACAAAATGGCTAAGTACGGAATTGGACAGGCAATCACACGGCGCGAAGACTTGCGATTACTTCTTGGCACCGGGCAGTACGTTGACGACATGACGCTGCCCGGCGAAACTCATGTCGTATTTGTTCGCTCGCCACATGCCCACGCGCGCATCGTGTCGATCGATGCCTCGGCGGCGAAAGGGATGGCGGGCGTATTGGCCGTATATACGGGTGCCGATCTTCAAGCTGACGGCGTCGGAGCAGTGCCGATCGGCCCTGGCCTGGTCCGCGCCGACGGGAAGCCGATGGACGCCCCGCCCAACAGCCCGCTGGTAACAGATACAGCCCGCTACGTCGGCGAGGCGGTGGCCGCAGTCGTCGCCGAAACACGTTCACAGGCGCAGGACGCCGCTGAGCGGGTTCAGGTCGAGTACGAGGAGTTACCCGCCGCCGTCACCATCGAGCAGGCCAAGGCGAAGGATGCGCCGCAAATCTGGCCTGGTGCGCCAGGCAACATTGCCGCGCAGACCGAGTTCGGCAGCAAGGACGACACCGATGCCGGCTTTGCCAAGTCCAAGCATGTCACCGAGCTGTCAGTGCATAACCAGCGGCTGGTTCCGGTGACAATGGAACCGCGCGGCAGCATTGGCGATTTTGATGAGGAAAGCGGCCGCGTCATTCTCTGGACCAGTTGTCAGAATCCATCCGGCCTGAAGGACATCCTGGCCGATGCGGTTTTGAAGATTCCGAAAGAACAAGTGCGTGTTCGCGTCGGCGATGTTGGCGGGGGGTTCGGCATGAAGACCCAGCTTTATCCGGAGGACTGTGTTTGTGCCTATGCCGCGCGCAAACTCAAGAAACCGGTTCATTGGCGCGCAACGCGCAGCGAGGAATTTCTTGCTGGTAACCACGGTCGTGACCAGAGTAGCCGCGCTGAACTGGCACTTCACGCCGACGGAAAGATTCTCGGTCTGCGTGTCGAAATCGACGGCAGTATCGGTGCACACGCAAATGGCCCGGGCGCCGTCATCGTCGTTGCGGTGGGTCCGAAAGTCATCACCGGGGTCTACGATATTCCAGCGCTGCATCTTCGTGGTAACGCTTATCTGACCAATACCAACGTCGTTGGTGCTTACCGTGGTGCCGGGCGACCGGAGATGATTTTCCTGATCGAGCGCCTAATGGATCAGGCAGCCGCGGAAATGAAAATCGATCCTGCCGAACTGCGCCGTCGCAACATGATCCAGCCCGGGCAGATGCCCTACAAGACGCCGATGGGAGAGAAGTTTGACAGCGGTAATTTTCCGCACATGCTCGACCGCATTCTCGAAAAAGCCGATTGGAAAGGCTACGAGAAGCGCAAAAAAGAATCGGCGGCGCGCGGCAGGTTGCGCGGGCGGGCGATTTCGACTTTCCTAGAGTGGACCGGTGTGGTGCACGAAGAAACCATTGATCTACATGTTGAAGCGGACGGCAAGGTGCGTGTCTACACGGCAATGCAGGCGATGGGACAGGGAATCGAAACAAGTTATATCCAGATACTGTCAGAAACGCTCGATCTCGATCCTGAACGCATCGAGATCGTTCAGGGCGACAGTGACGTGGCGCAGGGCATTGGCAGTATGGGCAGCCGCTCATTGTATATCGGTGGCTCCGCGATGCAGACCGCTTCCAAGGAAACGCTTGAGAAAGGCAAGGGCTTGGCTGGCGAGAGCCTGGAAGCGGCAGCATCCGATATCGAGTACAAGGACGGACGCTTCACGGTTGTCGGAACCGATCTCGGGATTGACCTCTTCGAGTTGGCCGGCAATCAGCCGGAGAAACACATCGCGATCAAGACCACGCAGAAAGTCGGTGGCCCATCATGGCCGAATAGCTGTCATGTCTGCGAAGTCGAGGTTGACCCAGAGACTGGCGTCACCGAGATCGTGCGCTACACGACCATGGATGATGTCGGCCGGGTGATCAATCCGCTGATCGTGGCTGGCCAGGTGCACGGCGGTATTGCGCAGGCGGTTGGCCAGGCGCTGCTGGAGCAGACCTGCTACGACCCGGAATCGGGTCAGTTGCTCAACGGCTCGCTACTCGATTACTGCGTGCCGCGGGCTGATGACCTTTGTGATATCGATACCAACACTGACGAAACAACGCCGTGCAAGATCAACCCGCTCGGTGCCAAGGGCGTTGGCGAGTTGGGTACAGTCGGCGGCACACCTACGGTCATCAATGCCTTGCTCGACGCGTTGCGCCCGCTTGGCGTGACGAACATCGAGATGCCGGCCACGTCGGAGAAAGTTTGGCAGGCTATCAGAGGTGCCAAAAAAGTAGCCTGATCGAACTACCTGACTTTTTTGCCAACAATGTTCTGAAGAAAAAGCCCCGTAATGGTGGGGCTTTTTTGTTTGTTTGAGTCGACTGTGGTGCATCGTAGGCCTTGGTCAGCATCCAAATTTGCAGGCCTCACCTCATTGTCGCCGCTTGTTCATTACGCCAGTATCAAGTCGGTGAATTCCTGGAAGTTGCACGCTCACACGTCGACCGAACGTTCGATTCGCGTTGGCGGTTCCCGGCCCGTGCGTCAACCTTGAGGTCGCCGCCATGACCTGCCACGATCATGCACTGTAGGTGCTCAACGCGCGCGCAGAGCCTCATACTTGTATAAGGAAATTAAGTTGGCTGCGTGCTACAACAGGCTCCTGACGTGTTTGGCCAATGCGAGGCATGACGTAAGCCCCGGCGATTCAATCCCAAACAAGTTAATTAGGCCTGCCACGCCGTGAACGGCCGGTCCGTCAACACGGAAGTCAGAAGCTGCTTCTCTCGGCCCGGAAATTTTTGGACGAATGCCGGTATAGCCGGGTTGTAGTTGACCGTCCTGCAGGTCGGGCCAGTAGCGGCGGATCGCTTTGTAAAAAAACGGCTCACGCGCCGGATCGAAGGTGTAATCGATCCGGTCGATCCACTCGAGGTCGGGGCCGAAACGCGCCTGTCCGCCCATGTCGATTGTGACGTGTACGCCGAGAAATGCAGTATGCGCCACCGGATAGACGAGATGGTTGAACGGCGATTTGCCCGACAAGGTGTAGTAGTGCGCCTTTGCAAAATAGGCCTGCGGAATCGAATTTGTGGGCAGTCCGTTGATCAGGCGGGCGACGTCAGGTGCGCGTAAACCCGCAGAGTTAACAACAGTATTGCAGACGATTGACATTGGCTCGGCGCCACCAACCTCGAGCTCAATGCCGTCATTGCTTACGCGCCCTGATTCAATCGGGCTTTTGAATACTGCCATGGCGCCGGCGTTCTCAGCATCGCCCTGGAGGCTGAGCATCAGGGCGTGGCTGTCGATGATGCCGGTGGACGGAGAAAAGACGCCAGCAATGGCACTCAAAGCCGGCTCCATTTCTGACAGTTCCTGCGCTGATAACCAGCGCAGATCATTGACGCCATTGGCGGCTGCCTTTTCGACATAGCTGCCAACGGCATCGCGTTCCGATTCGTCAGTCGCAACGATTACCTTGCCGATTTGCTGGTGTGCAATCTCTCGCTCGCGGCAGTAGGAGTAGAGCAGGTGCTTACCCTCGACACAGAAGCGCGCCTTTAGTGAATTCTTTGGATAGTAGATGCCAGCGTGAATGACTTCCGAGTTGCGCGAGCTGGTGTGTGTGCCGATTGCATCTTCTGCTTCCAAAATGATCACGTCGCGGCCGGCAAGAGCGAACTCGCGCGCAACCGCCAGCCCAATGACACCGGCGCCGATCACAGCACAGTCAATCTTTTCGCTCACTCCTGTTGTTCCTGTCGAGCCGAGGCCCTTTATCTTCGAGACACATGGGGCACAATAACGTCTAATGTTAACTGAACAAAACGTAAAGGCCTCGAGGCCAGATAAGTGGAATCTGGAGTGGTCGACCGGATCGCCCATTTTTGCTCCGCTGCGCAGTGCTGCAAGTCGTTTGCCACCGACCAGTTGGCCGGGTACAGACGTATTAAATCAATTGCTAGACACGCGCGATTGCGTTATCAGCAATGTCAATGAGAAACGCATCCGCTTCGTGCGACAAGATGTGAGACCGAAACGTTTCGAGCAAAAATTCGAACCCAGAACCTATCTTCGAGGCGAAGTGCTGGTACGCACTGAAAATTGGCACGATTTGTTTAACGCACTGGTTTGGATGACATTTCCGTTCACTAAGGCGGCGATAAATGCGCGTCATTATGAGTTGCTCCAGGGGCGCATCGGCGGGCAGCGTTCAGCGGTCGGCGATGCGCTAACGCTGTTCGATGAGGACGGCATTGTGGCGCTGTCTTCGGATAAAAGAGTGCTCGAACTGGTGCGTCAGTTTCGTTGGAGGGAGTTGTTCTGGGAGTGCCGCGAAATCGTGCGAAGCGAAATGCGTTTTGTGGTGTTCGGGCACGCCATGTATGAAAAAGCGCTTCGTCCGTTTGTCGGCATGACAGCCAAATCAATTCTTTTGCATGTGCCGGGCAAGATGCTCGATTTGCCTGGCGCAGCATTCAATGACGCTATCGACCAGCGTGTTGCTGCTTACGTTCGCGATCCACGCAATTTGACGCACGGCAAAGCGCTGGCCCCGCTCCCGGTGCTTGGGATTCCGGGCTGGTGGCCACAAAACGAAGCAAGCAACTTCTACGACGATGTTTCGTATTTCAGGCCTGGCTGAGTCGATGGTGAGCCATCGAGGGCGTCTGCTGTGCCCCAGATCGCGGCCTGGTTTCGGCCAAGGTGCTTGGCCCGATACAGGGCTCTGTCGGCTTTATCGATGATCATGTCGATGCTGCCGCCGTCCTCGGGGTAGCTCGACAAGCCAAGACTGACGGTAGTGGTGACATTGTTACCGCGGACGTCGAACCGGGAAGTCTCGATCGATTTCCTGATTCGCTCTGCTGTCTCCAATGCGCCGGGCCGATTCGTTTCCGGCAGCAAGATGGTAAATTCATCACCACCGTATCGGGCAATGGTGTCTGAGCGACGTAGTTCTTCGCTCACCTTTCTGATGACGTGCTGAAGTAGTCTGTTTCCCGCTTCGTGACCATGCGTGTCGTTGACTACCTTCAGGTTATCGCAGTCGAGCATGATGATCGACAGCGGATGCTCGTGACGCACGGCCTGCTGAAAAACCCGACGCAATATCACTGAGAAGGCCCGCATATTGTAAACGCCCGTTAACTCGTCAGTGTCGGATATGCGTTTGATTTTTGCTACCGCATAACGAATGTCGGCGCGAAGCATGGTCGTGATGTAGGCAACCAGGACAACTGGTGTGATCAACGCCGATATCCCGCCCCAGAAGGATATGGTGTAAATGCTGTTTTCGCCGGGCCGATGCGCCAGCACGACGTAACAGAAGATCACGATCAGGGTCTCGATCGAGGTGATGAGCTTGCCCAGTATCAGCGAGCTGGCAATGATAGGCAGCAGATAGAGATTAAGCAGCGGACTGCCGATCTTCCCCGAATACCAAGTCACCCAAGTGGTGAAAACGATCATCACTAATGTTTCGATCGCGAGCTTGGTAGGCGATTCTTTTTTGTAAAAATTGACGTAATGCAATGCCAGGATGAAGGCACCCAGGAAAAACAGAGCCATGTAAATGGCGATGCCGCTTTCCTCCTTTGGTCCAACTGCGACCAGATAGATCAACACGAGGACCAGAAGCAGCCACTCGATTTCGGCGATTGTCCGCGAGAAGCCTTTCAGTTCGTCTTGCTCTGGTTCGCTCGTTATGTCTTTGGCGTTCTGCATCAAGATAGAGTTGGTTTTTGCTGGATCCGGCCTTTGTTCTGCTGCAAAGGTTTTAGATCAAGTTGCGCGCTACGCGGTTGACTCTTGGCCGCATGCTAGGATCTTTTCAGACGAACAAACGTCGCAACAAACGTACCTAGACCACTGCTGTCACAGCGCGTCTAAGGTCAAATGCGTTTCACTTCGGGGGCCTCCGGCCCGCAAGGCTTAGGCCTCGGGGTCTTGGCAAATACATTGATGTGACCTTTGGGGGCGCTGTGATTTCGTGGTCACAGGTAACAGAGCGGAGCTTGAGTTTACATTAAAACCACAATAAAACAATATGTTAAATGGAGAAAGTGCTGGCACCTTCGCAATGTTTGACAGGCAGATTAAAGTCCATCTAAACTCCGTTTTCAGATTTTAGAGTAAGTCTAATTTTGTCGATTTTAGCCAGCTTTGGCTCTGTGGTCGTTTCGAATATCAATTCACTCTAACGACCTGATCAACTAGGAGAAGTTTTAAGAATGGCTGCACTGAAGGGTTCGAAAACCGAAACTTGCCTCAAGGAGGCATTTGCCGGCGAGTCTCAGGCCAATCGCCGCTATTTGTACTTTGCGAACAAAGCCGACGTCGAAGGGCAAAATGATGTCGCGGCCGTGTTTCGCTCCACAGCCGAAGGTGAAACGGGGCATGCCCACGGCCATCTTGAGTATCTCGAGCTAGTAGGTGACCCGGCAACGGGTCTGCCAATTGGTCGCTCGCGTGACAACCTCGCGGCAGCAATTGCCGGCGAGACTCACGAATACACCGATATGTATCCGGGCATGGCTAAAACCGCACGCGACGAGGGCTTCGACGAAATCGCCGATTGGTTCGAAACCCTGGCCAAAGCCGAACGTTCCCACGCCAACCGTTTCCAGAAAGCCCTCGACGCTCTGCAAGACTAACTTGTAATTCACGGCGGCGACGGATGTCGCCGCACCTCGATTGGATCGCGAGTTGTTCACCCAAGTACCGGGCAACTCGCGTTTTTTTTGGGCTCATCGATAATTGCCGACACACATGCGCGAAGGAAGTCTTGAAGCACCGATCCGACATCCCATCGATTGGAAGTCGAAAGATTTCTACGACGAGAGCCAGATTTTTACTGAGCTTGAGCGGGTTTTCGATATTTGTCATGGATGCAGGCGATGTGTCAGCTTGTGTACTGCTTTCCCAACATTGTTTGACCTGGTCGACGATAGCGAAACGATGGAGGTCGATGGCGTCGCGAAGAAGGATTATTGGAAAGTCGTCGACAAATGTTACCTGTGCGACATGTGCTACATGAGCAAATGTCCGTACGTACCGCCGCACGAATGGAATGTCGATTTTCCCCACTTGATGCTGCGTGCAAAAGCGCTGAAATTCAAGAAAGTCGGGGCACGTTTTCGCGACAAGTTATTGTCCAGCACCGATGCACTTGGAAAGTTGGCGTCAATTCCGTTAGTAGTGCATGCGGTCAACGCGGTGAACAAGAATGGCGCAGCTAGGAAATTGATGGCTTCGACACTTGCGATTGCCGAAAAACGCGAATTGCCCGAGTACAGTAGTAGTACGTTTCGCAAGAATGCAAGCATACGCGAAGATTTTCCGGTGAAAGATGGCAAGAATACGCCCGGTAAGGTTGCGATCTTCTCGACTTGCTACATTAATTACAACGAGCCTGGAATCGGCCAGGATCTTGTCCAGATTCTTGAACACAACGAGATTCCAGCAAAGATTGTGGAGCAGGAGGCCTGCTGCGGCATGCCCAAACTTGAGCTTGGGGACCTCGACTCGGTCGCCATCCTCAAGGACAAGAACATCCCGATTCTGGCGCGCCTTGCGCGGGAAGGTTACGCAATACTGACCCCTGTCCCTTCTTGCACGCTCATGTTCAAGCAGGAATTACCGCTCATGTTCGCTGAAGATGAGGCCGTGAAAGCGGTCGCTGGGGCGATGTTCGACCCATTCGAGTACCTTGTTTTGCGTAATCGCGACGAATTGCTCAAGACCGACTTCAAAGTGCCGCTCGGTGTGGTCTCCTACCACGTTCCCTGTCACCTGCGCGTCCAAAATATGGGGCAAAAAACGCGAGAGATGCTCGAAAAGGTCCCGGGCACGACGGTAACGACGGTTGAACGCTGCTCTGGCCATGACGGTACGTGGGGCGTGAAGAGCGAATATTTCGCCGACTCGATGAAAATAGGCCGGCCCGTATTCCGTCAGATGGGCGAGCCGCAACCGGATTACATTAGTTCCGATTGCGCTATCGCAGGTCGACATATTGCCCAGGGGATTCGCGACTCCGGCACCAGCCCTGGCGAAAAACAGCACCCGCTGAGCCTGATACGAATTGCTTACGGAATTTAAGGTTTGATTTAGGAGATGCAGATGATGGCAGCAATTCGCCGCGACAGCCTTATGTCCTTGGAGGAGTACGCGAAGCAGCGCAAGGAATTTCGGGCTCGGGTGATGGCGCACAAACACAGTCGAAAGGTTTACCTTGGCGAGCATGTGACGTTGCTTTTCGAAGACGAACTGACCATTCGTTATCAAATCCAGGAAATGCTGCGCGCCGAACGAATATTCGAGGAAGAAGGCATCTACGACGAACTGGAAGCTTACAACCCGCTGGTACCCGACGGCAGCAACTGGAAAGCGACCATGCTGATTGAATACCCCGACGAGTCTGAGCGCAAGAATGCGCTTGCCAGGCTTATCCATATTGAAGACAAGGTCTGGGTTCGGGTCGAGGGTCAGCCCATGGTATTCGCGATCGCCGACGAGGACCTGGAACGCGAAACCAGCGAGAAGACTTCTTCTGTGCATTTTCTACGGTTTGAGCTCACGGCGGCCATGAAGGTTGCGCTCAAACATGGACAGGCGTTGGCGATGGGCATAGACCACCGCAACTACAAGTTTAAGGTTGAAAAAGTCCCTGAAGCGGTGAGGCAGTCGCTGATCAATGATCTGAATCTGTGAATGATGGATGATCGGGGCATGTCAAATGCCCGCGACCTACGTAAAATGTGAAACGGCCACCTCTGAGTGGCCGTTTGAATTAAAAATGGTATCGACGTGATTCAGCAACTCTGGTGGGTTAGACAATGAGTATGATCAGCGAGATCGAGCATCGACTGTCGCGGCTTGGTTTACCGGTAGCTGTGTCATTGTGGGATGGCAGCACCATCTCCCCGCAGTCGGAGCCCAGAATCCACTTAACATTGAAATCTCCAACGGCAATCTCGTTCTTGGCTCGCCCGACCCTTGGCAAAATTGCCAAGGCTTATGTTGAGGGGCAGATCGATCTCGACGGAGACGCGCGCGAGACCATTCAAATTGGTGAAAGGTTGGTCTCAGATCATGCCAACACATATCAGCGACGCTCAGCTGTGTTCAACTGGTGGCGACACACACGCCCGGCGGACCGGCGGGCGATCCAGCACCACTACGATGTTGGCAACGAGTTCTATGGTTTGTGGCTGGACCGGAATCGTGTTTACTCGTGTGCCTATTTCAAGAACCCGCAAGACAGTCTTGAGTCGGCCCAAGAGCAAAAACTGGATCACATTTGCAGGAAGTTGCGGCTCAAGTCAGGCGAGCGTTTCCTCGATATCGGTTGTGGCTGGGGCGCGTTGATTATATGGGCGGCACGCTTCTATGGAGTAAAGGCGGTCGGAATTACCTTGTCCGAAGAACAGCACGCCTATGCCTGCAATCGAATCAAGGAACTCGGGCTACAAGATAGCTGTGAGGCTCGCCTAATGGACTATCGCGATCTTTCATCAGACGTTTCTTTCGAAAAGATTGCTAGTGTCGGCATGTTTGAGCATGTCGGTAAGAGAAACTTGGCGATCTATTTCGAGAAGATCAATTCCCTACTCAAGCCCGGTGGCATGGTCATGAACCATGGGATCACTACCAACTCGCTGGAGGACCGTGCTCTGGGCAGCGATATCGGCAAGTTTGTTGACGAGTATGTGTTTCCTGGCGGTGAGTTGGTACATGTTTCTCGTGTCATCCGTGAAATGTCGGGCCAGGGACTCGAAATGTGGGACGCGGAATGTTTGCGTCCGCATTACGCAAAAACGTTATGGCATTGGGTGAATCGACTCGAAGCCAATTCGGCACGAGCACGCGAACTGGTTGGCGAAAGACGCTACAGGGTGTGGCGCATCTACATGGCGGGATCCGCCTACGCGTTCGAGCGGGGCTGGATATCCATTTTCCAAATCCTTGGAGGTAAGCCGCTAGTGGACGGTTCTTTGCCCTACCCACTGACCCGCGAACATGTCTATGCCTTGCACGAACGCTAAATACATTATTCGAAGACCAGTCTTGGTCTCGCTTGTCGTTGCTCTTTTTGCTGCTTGTGCTTCGACTGGGCCTCCGACCGACCGTGCGGCCGAAGAACGCGAATCGCGCAATCGCAATGTGGGAAGCGAGGCAAAATGGCAGGAATCAGAATTTGTACTGCCACCGTACCCGAAAAACACCAACCTCTTACAGGCGCGCATTACGGGACTGGCTAGTTTTACCTTCCTTGTCGATACTGAATCGATCAGCATTGGTGAAGACGGTGTGGTTCGTTACACCCTGGTTGCGAGATCGGCCTCAGATGTGGATAACGTCAGTTTCGAGGGCATGAGATGCGAGAAAAGCGAGTACAAAGCGTATGCTTTTGGCTCCTCGGACCGGACGTGGAGTTTGGCACGCAACCCGCAATGGACGTCGGTTAGTAATCCGGCCATCAACAGATATCGCCATGATCTTCACCGTTTCTACTTTTGTCCTAACAGTGTGCCCCAAAAAAGCGTTGGCAAAGTGATCGCCGCACTCAAAAATGGCATTCCGTTGTCGAGAGAGGTATATGGTTTGCCTTACCCCGGAGAGCGCTAAGCCATTAAGTGAGCACATCGAAGTGGCGTTGAAGCGTCTGGGGCGTGAGCCGGCTTTGTTGCAGGGCTGCTACAGGTAGTTGTGGCGCTGCATCCAAACGGCAGATGTGAGCGTCCTTCGCAATCGCGGCTTGGTGACATTACTAAAAGCGGCATCAAGTTGCGTTTCAGGTCTAAGCTAGCTTCTCCCGCGTTACCCTACTCTGCAAGCTTGGTTCTCCTTCTCGCCAAGTCAGAGGAGAACCAAATTGTCTCGATGAATGAGTTCGGGTTCGTCAACATAACCGAGTTTGGCTTCGATCTGTGCTGAGGGTGTTCGCAGAATTTTCGCGGTTTCACTAGCACTGTAATTGACTAACCCTCGGGCGACTTCCTTGCCGACCTGGTCGATGCAGCTCACCACTTCACCTCGTGTAAAGTTGCCAAACACCTCGACAACGCCAATCGGCAACAGACTTCTGTGGCCACTAACCAAGGCATTGACGGCGCCATCATCGAGTTTCACGCTGCCTCGAACCTGCAAATGATCGGCCAGCCATTGTTTCCTGGCTGCAAGGGTCATGGTTTTGGCGAGTAATTGTGTGCCGATCAATTCACCGGCGGCGAGCCGGTTGAGTACATTTGTTTCCTCTCCCGAGGCAATGACGGTGTGCGCCCCGCTGCGGGCCGCCCGTTTGGCTGCGAGCACTTTGGTTACCATACCCCCGCTCCCGAGGTGGGTTCCGACGCCGCCTGCCATCTTTTCCAACCCTGGGTCATTGACGGCGGCCCTCTTTATAAGCTGAGCATCTTGATCGCGACGTGGATCCGTAGTGTAGAGACCAGGCTGGTCTGTCAGAATGACCAGTACATCGGCCTCGATAAGATTGGTGACCAGCGCCGCGAGCGTATCGTTGTCGCCAAATCGGATTTCATCCGTAGCCACAGTGTCGTTTTCGTTGATGATTGGTATTGTGCCAAGACGGATCAGCGTGCGCACGGTAGAACGCGCGTTGAGGTAACGTGTTCTATTGGAGAGGTCGTCGTGAGTCAGTAGGATCTGAGCCGTATGCAATCCGAATTTCCGGAAGCAGGATTCGTAAGCTTCAACCAGACCCATTTGCCCTACGGCAGCGGCGGCTTGTAGTTCGTAAACGGCGTGCGGGCGTTTCAGCCAGCCGAGTCGTTTCATGCCCTCCGCGATCGCGCCACTGGAAACCAATGCGACTTCGTATCCACGCTGTCGCAGCTCGACTAGTTGTTCAGCCCAATTGCCGAGTGCGGAGTGGTCGAGGCCTTGACCGCCTTTGGTAACCAAACTGCTACCAATCTTGACGACGACTCTGTGTGCATCCAAGAACACGCTTTCCATTGTTTTGTCAGTTACCCGTTTGCGCCACGTTTTCGACTGTCGGTCTGGCAGCATCGGCGAGCGCATCGGCAGTTTCGGACAAGTGCTCCATGATTGCGTTTGTCAGCTCACCGCAACCGGCCCCGGAAAGCGCGGAGATCGCGAAGCTGCGTTCCGGTTCACCGATCTCGCGTCGGTATTCGTCAATAAACTGCTTGATAACCTGATCGCGCTCATGAACCGTAATCAGGTCGATCTTGTTGAGTACCAGCCAGCGGGTTTTCTGGAACAGGCTGTTGTCATACTTGCGGAGCTCTTCGATGATCGCCTTTGCTGAAGGCACAGCCGAGGAATGCCCGTGCGATGACGTGATGTCCACTAGGTGCAACAACAATTTGGTACGCTGCAAATGGCGGAGAAATTGGTGACCCAGACCCGCACCGTTGGCTGCGCCCTCGATCAGGCCTGGTATGTCGGCGATGACAAAGCTTTTGTTCAGTTCGGGGCGCACTACGCCCAGATTTGGTTGCAAAGTTGTGAATGGGTAGTCGGCAACCTTGGGGCGTGCTGCCGAGACCACTCGGATAAACGTGGATTTGCCGGCATTGGGCAATCCTAGCAGTCCGACGTCCGCCAGCAGTTTCAACTCCAGTCGCAAGCGTCGGCTCTGTCCCGGTTCGCCGGGCGTACACTGGCGGGGGGCACGATTGGTGCTCGACTTGAAGTGAATATTACCGAGTCCACCGTTACCGCCCTTACAGACAAGCTCACGTTGTCCATGGTTTATCAGGTCGGCAACCCGCTCGCCTGTTTCCGAGTCGGTCACAACGGTGCCGACAGGCACCGGTAGCACAAGGTCGGTACCCGATTTTCCATAACGGTCCTTGCCCTGCCCATTTTCTCCATTTTTTGCACGGTAGATGCGCTTATAGCGATAATCGATAAGCGTGTTGATATTCCGGTCCGCCTTGATAAACACGTCTCCGCCGCGTCCGCCATCGCCGCCGCTTGGGCCGCCACGCGGTACAAATTTCTCGCGGCGAAACGCAACGATGCCATCACCGCCCTTGCCAGAGTGTGCTTCGATAATGGCCTCGTCAATAAATTTCATCGTGAACTCGCGTTTTGCGCGATCTGTTGTGGCGTCTAAGGCAACAAAAAAGCCCTATCGCAACCGATAGGGCTTGTAGCCTCAACTGGACTGCCTCAAACCGGCTTGATGCTGACTGTCTTTTTGTGCAATGGCCCGCGATGTCCGAACTCAACGTGGCCATCGACTTTGGCAAACAGGGTATGGTCTCGCCCGGTTCCCACGTTGTCCCCGGCATGGATTTGCGTACCGCGCTGTCGGACAATGATGCTGCCGGCGGAGATGAGTTGACCGCCGTAGCGCTTTACCCCAAGCCGTTTTGCATTGGAGTCGCGTCCATTGCGGGAACTCCCGCCCGCTTTCTTATGTGCCATTGTGCCGCTCCTTAGGCAAGAATGCCGAAAAAACCGAGTCAGAACGAAATCTGATCGACCTGGATCTCGGTGTAATGTTGCCGATGACCCTGTTGTTTCTTGTAGTGTTTGCGGCGTCGCAGCTTAAAAATGCGAACCTTGTTGTTCCGGCCATGGTTGACTACTGTCGCCTTAACTGCGGCACCCTTGACGAGGGGCTTGCCGATCGAGATCTTGTCGCCGTCTGCAACCATCAGTACCTGATCAATGGTAATCTGACTTCCAACGTCAGCAGCCAGTTGTTCTACCTTGACTTTTTCGCCAGATGACACGCGGTATTGCTTGCCGCCGGTTTTGATAACCGCATACATGTTGGAACTCCAGACAGGGCCTTGGAAAAGCCGGCCATGCTACAAAAAAAGAAAGGCTTACGCAAGACATGGCAGGTGCGGAGGGGCAGATTTCCCGTATGCCCGTTGCCTTGACTCTGCCGAGTTCGGCTACCTACCATTGCCGCTTTTTGTGAGTGACCGTGGCGCCGAAACTGATCACTGACCTCATCGCCGAGGACATGCGGGTTGTGGATGCGTTGATCCGCCACCGGCTACAGTCCGACGTCGTCCTGATTAGGCAGGTCGCGGAGTACATCGTGTCCAGCGGAGGCAAAAGAGTCAGGCCCGCCCTGCTGATTCTCGTGGCGGGAGCCTGTAGCTATCGCGGTGACGCGCATCACCAGCTGGCTGCCGTGGTCGAATTCATTCACACAGCGACGTTATTACACGATGATGTTGTCGATGACTCAAGCATGCGGCGTGGCCGCGCAACGGCCAACGCTACTTTCGGTAATCCAGCATCGGTGCTGGTGGGCGATTTCCTGTACTCGCGTGCGTTTCAGATGATGGTGGAGGTACGCAACATGCGTGTTATGGAGGTCCTCGCGGATGCGACCAACACAATCGCGGAAGGCGAAGTGCTGCAGTTGCTCAACATCCACAATGCTGAAACAACTGAGGCAGATTACCTTCGGGTTGTCAGATCCAAGACCGCGAAGCTGTTCGAAGCGGCGGGTCAACTGGGCGGAATAATCTCCGGTGTGCCGGCCGAGCTCGAAGGAGCGCTTGCTGCCTACGGGGCACATATCGGTACCGCATTCCAGCTTGTTGATGACATTCTTGATTACTCCGGAGACATCGAAAATACCGGCAAGAACATAGGTGACGATCTAGCCGAGGGCAAAATGACCTTGCCTCTGATCTTTGCCATGCGTCACGCTGCCCCTAAACATCGACGACTAATTCGAAGGGTGGTTTCTGAGCCGGTGGCAACCGATTTTGATCTGGTAGTAGCGGCGGTGCGCGATTGCGGCGCGCTTGACTATGCCCGCGAGCAGGCCGAGAAAGAGTCGAGCATCGCAAAGGAAATGCTCAGGGAGGTGCCAAATTCAAAATACAGGGATTGTTTGCTAGAATTGGCGACCTTTGCGGTCAGCCGCAACTACTAAAAGGTTCGGCGTCGGGGTGTAGCTCAGCCTGGTAGAGCACTGCGTTCGGGACGCAGGGGCCGGAGGTTCGAATCCTCTCACCCCGACCACCCCTTGAGTTCAAAAACCCTAGCGCCTACGATTTGCTTGCGACTCTCGTTGCCGCATGATCACTTGACGGCTTTCGTCGCGCCGCGCCCGATTGGTCGGTTCTCTACGTGTCTTGGCCTCGGGGGGTAGAGAATCTCTCCTCGATGCTACCTTCAACATATTTGACGAGACCTCAAGGGTCGTGGGGATCTCGAGCAATACGCTGAAAGATTCGACCACCAACATTGCTCAAACCCGGGAGTTCATCTATAAGCTGGCCACTCGCTCGTAACTCGGAGTGGAGAATCGGGGTTCGGTGCCGGCACCGCCGGAAATCGACGGG
>JABAOE010000557.1_pt6 | contig 44447 bp, 47 predicted proteins | sample 7062141 | NCBI WGS metagenome assembly JABAOE01 (sample SAMN14538627, study PRJNA623070) | marine sediment metagenome | biome: marine biome [ENVO:00000428]; feature: marine pelagic biome [ENVO:01000023]; material: deep marine sediment [ENVO:00002113] | place: India: Gulf of Khambhat ...
AAACATGGATCACTTTCAGTGGATCGTGGCCCTGACCCGCCTGATGTCGGCGGTGTTCCGCAAAGGCGGTGACGTGACCTTCCTGGCCGAGGAGTTGCAGGCGGTGTTCGATCCCCGGGGGGGTTATTTCAAGCCCGGCGGCAAGTTCATGCCGTCCATCATCGCCGAGATCGGTGCGGTGATCGAACACCACCTGCAGAAGATCGGCCTGATGGAAAAGGAGGAGTTGTCCGAGCAGCAGCAATTGATGCTCGATCAGAAACGCGCCGAGGCCGAAGCGCACGCGCAAAAAAAAATACTGAACGAAGCTGAGGCTGCCCGTGACGGCGACGAGGAGCCCAGTTATCCGGCCTCCGCGACGCTATGCCACAAGTGCCACACCAAGGCCGTGGTCATCATGGACAACTGCGCGACCTGCCTTTCCTGCGGCTATTCCAAGTGCGGCTAGCATGAGGGTCGCGGGGCCCGCGCGTGGATCGTGGGTTACCGGCCTGCCATGCCACGCCCGCTCGGGGCCGTGGTCGGCCGCTGCGTCCTGACATCGGGTTCGGTCTCAGGCGGTCTCGCGTATTGCCGCGGTCCGTCCGGCATGAGACCCTGAACCCGATGGATGGGAGCGTGCGGATGGTATTGCTGGCCGCTGCGACGGCCGGTTGGCTGGCTGCGCCGGTCGGCGTCGCCGCTGATGAGCTGTTGGCGCAGCAGGCCCTGGCCCGGATGGCCGCGATCGACATGGATGCCTGGGCTTTCCGCCGCACCCTGAAGACGCCGAAAGGCACCCGTTTGGACGAGCATGACCCGACCCGGCCCGGCCCGGAACACTGGCAACTGCTCAGCGTCGATGGCGCTCCGCCGACCAGCGGCGAGCTGAGGTCCTATGCCAGCAACCGCCGCAGCCATGCCGATTCGGACCGGATCGGGCCGCTGGCCAGCAGCCGGGACGTCGTGAACCTGCTGCGTCCAGGCAGCCTGGAGGTGCTACACGCCGATGGCGAGACGGCCACCTTCGGCTTCCAGTTACAGTCCCCGGATGGACGTCGCTCGCAGGCCTGGGAGCAGATGCGCGGCGAGTTCCGGGTCAACCGCAACGCCGGCGAGCCTTATGTCGACACCGTGCGCGCCTGGAATTCGGAGTCATTCCGGCCGCGTTTCGGGGTGCGGCTGAACCGGCTTGGAGTGGAAATGCGCTTCGATGAGGCCGGCGGCTTCGTGCTGCCGAGTGAGCTGAGCATTCACTTCGACGGGCGCGCCCTGTTGTTGATTCCGATCGAACAGACCCTCGACTACCGTTTTCACGATTTGCGGCACGTAGCGCCGGCCCGGGAGGATTGATCAGGCCGCCGGGGCTCCGGGCCCGGCACCCGCCCAGGCGGCCACTCGCCGCGCCCAGTTCTCGCCATCGGATTCCTGAATGAAGTGCCCGCCGCGCAGGGTGGCGTGCGGTTGTCCGCGGGCCCCCGGCACCCGGCGGCGGAAGGCTTCCACGGCGGGCCCGGTGATGGGGTCCCCATCCGAGAAGCACAGCAGTACCGGCTTGGTCCATGTCTGCAGCGCGGCCCAGGCCTGGCGGTTGTCCGGGGCGGCGGGGTCATCGGGCGTGATCGGCACGAGCAGGGGGAACTGGCGTGCCCCGGCCTGGTAGCGGGCGGTGGGGAAGGGCGCGCGATAGGCGTCCATTTCGCCCGGCGTGAGCGAACCGCGGCCAAACTCGTTGCAGATCAGGCCGGGGTCGAAATCCTCCACCTGCTGGCTGTAGGCTCGCCATTTCATGAAGGCCTCGGGCATGGGCTGGTCACCGGTGGGAAGCGCCGTGTTCGACAGCGCGAGCCGCGCGAAGCGCTCCGCCATCGCGGTGGCCAGGCGGAGCCCGATCAAGCCGCCCCAGTCTTGCGCCAGCAGGGTGATGTCGCGCAGGTCGAGGTCCTCGAGCCACGCGCGCATCCACTGCACATGGGAAGCGTAGGTGTAGGCCGTGCGGGCGGCCGGCTTGTCCGAGCGGCCGAAGCCCACCAGGTCGGGCGCCAGCACGCGGAAGCCGGCGGCTGTCAGCACCGGTATCATCCTGCGATACAGGTAGCACCAGGTCGGCTCGCCATGCAGGCACAATGCGACCGGTGCCCCACGCGGGCCTTCGTCCAGGTAGTGCAACCTGAGTTCGCCCAGGGCGGGGTCCCGGATATGCAGGTAGTTCGCCCCAAATGGAAAGCCGGGTAAATCCGTGAATCGCGCATCCGGTGTGCGCAACACCTGCATGTCAGCGCCTCCCGTGCCTATCATGCCGCCCCGTCCCTAGACCTTGAAGCGGTATTCACGCTCCGGATCGCGTGCCGCGTCCGGCGGATAATTGCGCCACTTGTCCGCGTAATACTGCTCGCGGTGATCGCCTTCGGAGGCCCGGTTGTAGGTGATGTACAGCACCCGGCGGGCCTCGTTGGTGTGATTGGGTTGCGAGCGGTGGGGCGCGTAGGAATCGAAAAACACCGCGTCACCCGGCTTGCAATGAACCGCTTGGTAAGCGATGTGCCCGGTGTCCTCCTCGGTCAGCGGCGCCCACATGGCGCCCAGCAAACCGCGGTCGTGCAGGCCCGGGATGACCTCCAGGCTGCCGTTCTCCGGCGTGGTCTCGTCGATTGCCACCATCGCGGTGATGTGCAGTCGGGCATAGTCGTCCCAGCCCGCCTGGACGTCCTGGTGCGCCTTGAAGCCGTCCCCGCCAGGCAGCTTGAAGTTGATCTTGTCCTTGAACAGCACGGCCGGCTCGCCAAACAGCTCGCTCACCGCCTGCAGCATGCGTCGACGCGTGATCAAGCGGGCAAACTCGTTGTGATAGGGGACGAAATTCTCGATGCGGGACAGGATTCGCGCGCCATCCTCGGCGCGCGTCTCGAAATACATCCAGTGGTGGTCCGGTGATTCCGGCGCATCGGCCAGTTCATCCGTCCAGCGGCTGATGGCACGTGTTTCTTCGACGCTGTACATGCCCCGTACCGCCAGGAAACCATCACGGTGAAACCGGCTGATCTGCTCGGGAGTCAGGACAGGGCTCACGCTCATGGTTCATTCTCCTCGGGCTGGGGTCGCGCAGCGTCACGGCGGCGGGCGCGCAGGTTGCGGGTCGCGGAAATCAGGTTGTTGGTGGTCCAGTACAGCACCATGCCGGCCGGAAAAGTATAGAACAACAGCAGAAAGGCGAGGGCCATCAGCAGTAGCTTGCGGGCCTGCCGGCGCTGCAGTTCCGGGGTAAGCGCCTCGTGCTGGTGCAGATAGGAGGCGGTCACCGACAGCCCGGTCATCAGGAACGGCAGCAGGTTGAACTGATCGCCGAGAAAGAACAGCCGGAACGGCAGCGTGAAGATCGAATCGGGCCTTGCCAGGTCTTCGATCCACACAAAGGAGGCGCCCGACAACCAGACATTTTCGGCCAGCATGTCGAACGCGCCGATGAATATCGGTATGACCACCATGACACCGGCCAGACTCTTGAGGCTGTAGAGCGGATGCACGCCATGCTGCCGATACATGGCCAGAATCTTTTCCGCCTGTGTCTCGCCCTTGAAGCGGCGTTTGATCTCCTGCAGTTCGGGGGCCAGCCGGGCCTCGGTGCGGTGCACCTCGTCCTGCAGCCGATCGGCGATGCGGGTCAATGGTCGCATCAGGAAACCGACCGCCAGGGACAGCAGCATGATGGCGGCACCCCAGTGCGGCACCAGCGCGTAGATCGCGTCCAGCAGCAGGTACAGGCCCCGGCAAATCAGCCGCAGGGGGTACCACAGGCTGGCGTACATGAGTTCGGTCAGCTCGGCGTCGGCGCTGGCGAGCGACGCGGACTCCACCGGCCCGAGGTACACACGCACCAGCAGCGGTCCGGCGTCAGGAGAGGCGACCCGAATCTCCGCTTCCTGCTGTTGGGGAGCGGATTGCAATTCCGCGACCAACGGCCGGTCGGCCGCCATCAGCGCGGCCCAGAAGCGCAGGCGAAAGCCGAACCAGTTCGCACTCGTCAGGCGGGTGGTTTCCTCCGCGTCGAGCTCGGCACCGCCCACGCCGTCCTCCGACTGCCAGGTGTATCGCAGCCGCTCCAGCAGCGTGCCGAAGCCGGCGGACGGCGGCGGGCGGAAAGCCTCGCCCGAGCGCAGTCGGAGCCCGGCCGGCTCCTCGAGCCGCAAACGGATCGTCCATCCCTGCCGCGGAATGTGCCACACCGAGCCTGGCGTGCCATCGGCACCGTAGAAGGTCAATACCGTCTCGAGCTCCGTTTCCAGTCGTTCCAACCGCGGTTGCCTGGCGGTGGACCGTTCGAAGCCGAGCACATCGCCCGTGCCGCCGAAGCGACGGGTGCGCGTCGTTTGCGCGTCACAGGCGGGCAGGCAGGCCACCGCACTTTTAAGGGTGCCGGTCTCGCTGAACGTCAGCTGCAAGGACTCGGTCATCACCTCGGTATCCGCGGTGGCCCGGCCCGAACCCAGCAGCACGAGGGCCAGTACCCAGCAGCAGCGCGCGCGGGTCGGACGGGTCACCGGTGGAACCTGCGGTTTTCCTGCATGACCGCCTGCAGCGTTCCGGCGTCGAAAGACGGTTGGTGGATAAGCCGGTATGCGCGGTCCCGGACCTCGTAGGTGCCGTTGGGGAAGGTAACGGTGATGCGATCCCGCTCGATGACCGCGTAGTTGTAATAGCTGCCCGCGATCAGCCACTCCCAGCTGATGCCGGCGAGCAGGTCGCGCCCGGAGCTGAAATCGGCGGCCTCGTTGGCGCAGGACAGCAGGCGACGCAGCAGGGTCGGGGCCACGTCGTAATGCGAGGTCCGATGCTCGAGGCGCCTGGCATTCATGCCCGGCCAGCGGATGATCAGTGGGACCTGCAGCTGGTAGCGGCTGAAGCCGGAGCCATGGCGGTCGAAGCCGGGCCCGCTTTCGCTAAACTCCTCGCCATGGTCGGAGGAGATCAGCACCACGGTGTTCCGGTCCCAGCCGCCTTGCTCGAGATGCTGCAGTACGGCCGCGACCTGACTATCGCTGAAATGCACTGCAGTCTGGTATTCAGCGAACTCCTCGGCGCGCGGATGCCCGGATGGGGGATCAAAGCGCAGCGGGTAGTCGGGCGGGAAGTCGTTCACCCGTGGCGCGTCGTAGTAGAGGAAGCCGAAAAAGGGCGTGGGGCCCTGGTGCGCGTCCAGCCAGGCCATCCAGTCCTCGGTCACGCCGATGTCGCGGGGCCAGCCGCGCACCTTGCTCTCGTCGCCGGCCACGCGCAAGCCCGGCACGTTGGCGAATGCCGTCTTGTCCAGCATGACCGGCCGGTACAGGTCGGCGCTGCTGAAAATGCCCAGACGGTAGCCCTGCCGTTGCAGTTCGTCCATCAGCACCGGGGGTCTCTGGATCGCCTCGAAGCTGCTGAAATACCCCGGCGGCAGCCCGTAGAAAAAGCTGAACAGGCCCATGCGCGAGGAGTTCCCGCCGCTGAAGTGCTGCTGAAAATCCAGCGCTTCGCTCGCCGCGAGTCGCGTCAGCGTGGGTGCCGTGGATGCATCCAGAACATCGCTGCGCAGCGAGTCGATAATGATGACGAGCAGGTTGAGCCGCTCGCCCGCGCCGCAACGCATGGGCTGCAGCGGGTAATTCAGCCCTCCGGCCGGGGTGCTCGTGCCGCGCGACATGCGCCGGGCCAACTGGCGTTCACGGCTTTGCTGGAGATCGACCAGCCCGAGACGGTACAGCCACTTCTTGGCAGTGATGCCGGTGTGCACCGGCAACTGGTTGCCCAAGCGGGTGACCGGTGTGAAATAGCTGGCGTCCGACCATGCGTAGATGCCTTGCGCCACCAGCAGGCTGATGGTCAGCATCAGGGCCAGGGGCCGCCCGAAGGCGCGCGGCCTGCCTGCCAGCCAACGCCAGATGGCACCGGCCAGGATGGACTCGAAACCCAGCGCGATGACAAACATCACCGCCGCGAAGATCCAGCTCTGGGCGCCCAGGATCTGGGCCGTCAGCAGGTTCAGGTGGAATCGACTTTGCGACCAGAGCAGGCTGTCCAGGGTCATCACCGCCACCATGCATGCCAGCACCAGGATGGCCGCCACGAACACCAGCCTGCGCCGGGGCACCAGCGCGATCACGGGCGCAACCACCAGCAGCAGCGGCAACAGGGCCAGTAGCGCGTGGTGACTGAAATAGATGGTGAGCAGGTACACCCAGGCCAACGGTTCACGGCCCGGCTCCGCCCCGGCCATGTAGAGCAGGCTGATCACGCCGAGCAGCACGGCATTGGCCATGGCAAACCAGCCCAGCCAGCGGAACAGGGCGGTGCGTGGTGCGTTACCCGCCGCCATGCAGCATCGCCTCCAGTGCATCCTGTTGCTGGTCTGCCAGGCGCGCCAGCTCGCGCGCGCCCAGCGGCACCGAGCGGCCGAGGTTGAACACCAACCGCTGGCGCAAGCCGGTCATCCGGGCCCGGAATGCAGCGCGGTCCTGCAGCAGCCCCCGGACGGCCTCGGGGACAGCGCTCAGCCGGTCCCGGGAAATGACCACGCCGACCTCCTCGCGGATGGCCGCTTCCAGAGGCTCCAGGCCCAGGGCCTGCCAGTCGGGGTTGCGCACGCGGCGTGGCAAATCGATGAACAGCACCGGTTTCTCCAGTCCCAGGGCGTACTCGATGGCCATGGCGGACCAGTCACTGATCAGCAGGTCCGAGCGGAACAGCGAGCCGGTCTCGCCCATCTGCTCAATCAACTCGAACCGCGGATGCGCGCCGAATTCCGCGAGCAACTGCTCGATCACCGCCGGTGTGCGTTTGCGGGTCTGGTAATGGGGCCGCATGATGACCCGCAGGCCGCTGGTGAGCAGCGCCTCGAGCAACTGTGACCCGCAGGCGTTGAAGATCGAGTCCGGCCCCCAGGTGGGGGCCACCAAAACCGTCGGTACCGAATCGGACGGGCGCTCGGCATGCTGCTGTGCCTGCGCCATCAGTGTCTCCAGCCGCGGATAGCCAAACTGAAACAGGTTGCGCGCAGGCATTGACTGCAGTTCCTCGCGCCGCCGCAATTCAGCAACATGATGCGGGCCCACGCACAGGAAGCTGTCATAGCCGTCGTAGGAATCCGCGTGATCCACCATGTGCGTGCTGCCCATCGAATGGAACAGGTACACATAATGCACCGGATGGATCGAGCGTTTCAGGTTCAGGTTGCCGAGATCCATCATGGTGAGCACCACAACGCCCGCGCGCTGCACCTGGAAGTGGATGGTCAGAAACAGCCCCTCGGGAATGCAGATGGCACGCAAGCGCTTGTGGCGCTGGGCCAGGCCCGGGTCCGCAGCGTCCGAGCTCACGTACGTAACCGACCGGTCGAGGTCACGCGTGAGGGCGGTGATCAGCGGTTCGAAAAAGTGCCAATCCTGACCGCTCTCGGAATAGAACACGATACGCTTCCACTCCGGTGCCAGCCCGCGGTATTCGCGCCAGCCTCTCCAGGACTGCCAGAAGCCCATGGATTCCCGCGGGCCTCAGTCGGCGTGCTCGTCGGCGCCGGTCCCGGTGGCCGGGGGGCGGCGGCGGAACCAACCCTTGATCCGGTACCAGTAGGTCTTCACGGCCAGGGCCAGCGAGGCGAACAGGCCGACGATGGCGGAGATGACCATGCTGCCCGTGCTCGGGTCGAGGTAGGCCTCGGCGTCGCGGGCCGCCAGCAGAAAGATCAGCAGGCCCAGCGGGCCCAGGGCTTTGTGCGCGCGCATGCTGTGGGAATGTCCTCTACTGCTCAAATACCTGATCGATGGCGACTGCCAGACGCTCCAGGTCATCGTCGGAGATGTCGCCCATCGTTGAAATCCTGAACATCTCTTTCGACAGCCCACCCTGTCCGGCATAGATGATGAAGCCGCGTTGCTTGAAACCGTCGTGCACGTCATTGTAATTGAGAGTCGATGGCATTCCATAGCTGCGCAGCGCGCAGGAACTCTCCGCCGGGGCGAGCCATGGCGCCACGCCCTTGTCGGCCAGGGCCCCGCGCACCCGCTCCGCGCACGCGGTATAGCGGGCGTGACGGGCCGGCCAGCCCCCCTGGGCCTCCAGCTCCGCAAGCGCCGCATGCAGCGCCAGGTAGGCGTTGACCGGCGGCGTGAACGGGGTGGAGCCCCGGGCCTGCCGTGCGGCCCAGGTGGCCAGGTCCATGTACACGCTGCGCGGCGGCAGTTGCGCGTCCAGCAAGGCACGGCGGACGAGCACCACCGCCAGCCCGGTGATCCCGTGCAGGCACTTGTTGGCGGTGGCTGCGCAGGCCGACAGCGCCGGGTGCTCGAAGGGAATCGCCTCGGCGCCAAAGCTCGACACGCCGTCGACCATCAGCCGTACGCCATGCGCCGCGCAGAGATCGGCCATCTCGTCCAGGGCATTGAGGCGCCCGGTGGTGGTCTCGTGGTGCACCATGGCCAGGGCGGCGTAGTCTCCGCTGGCCAGGCGCTGTTCGACCGCGGCGCCATCGATGGCCTCGCCCCAGCGATAGCGCAGCGAATCCGCCGGCAGGCCATGGACATCGGCGATGCTCCGCAGCCGCTCGCCGTAAACCCCATTTTCCAGCACCAGCAGCCGTTCTGCCGGCCGGACCGTCGAGGCGAGCATGGCCTCCATGGCCAGCGTTCCGGAGCCCCCGAGCGGCACCGCCGCCCACTGCCCGGGATCGCATGCATAGACCCCCAGCAAGCCCTCGATCACCGCCTGCTGGAGGTCCAGGAATTCGGGCTCCCGATGGCACAGGTCGGTGCTCGTCGCCGCGCGGCGCACAGCCTCGCTCAATGTGACCGGCCCGGGGTTCAGCAGCACCGTGCGTGCCATGCCTGCCTCACGCTTCATGCGCACCGTCCACCCACGGCGCATCGACGCCGAGGTGGCGCATGAGCCGGGTGCGTACGACCAGGGGGGTGACGTCCGGGCGCGGCAGTGTGGCGGGGGTGCCGAGACGGGTTTGAATGTGCATGAATGCGGGCCCGCCGGAGACGGCGAGGAAGCGGCCAATGTCGCCCGCCTCGCGGTACTCCGTGGCAGGCTGGTAGCCGCAGGCGGCAGCGACGCCCGCGAAATTCACGCCGGCGCTGACCGTGGCCTGGCCGCCGGTGGATTCGTGCGCGCCGTTGTCCAGCAGCAGGTGGTACAGACCCGGGCCACCGTAGGCACCCAGGGTGGCGAAATTCCCCATGCGCATCAGGGCCGCTCCATCGCCGTCGGCAATGATGACACGTAACTCGGGGCGGGCCAGGGCGAGGCCGAGCGCCAGCGCCGGGGCGCAACCCATCGAGCCGACCATGTACAGGTGATTGGCACGATCCGCGACGGCATATAGCTCTCGCCCGGTGTAGCCGGTGCTGCCGATCACGACGCTGCGCTCCGGATCCGTGCTGGCGACCAGCTCCGCGAGCACCTCGTGCCGGCTGGGCAGTCTGGCCGGCGCGCCGCGTCCCTCCGGCGCCGGGGACGGTACCGCGCTGCCGGCGGGGGCGGAGTTCCGCAGAGCGTAGGGCGCCACGCTGCCCTTGCGCATGACCAGCGCGTAGGGACGCCCGGAGCCATCCATGTGGCGGCAGGCAGCGGCCAGGCTGGGCTCGATCGCTTGCGCGGTGGGCGGAAACCATTCCCAGGGGATGTCCAGCAGCTCCAGCATGCGCAGCGTGACCTGCCCCATCAGCTCGTGCTGCGGCTCGTCGCCGAGCTCCGGGTCGCCCCGCAGAGTGACGATCAACAGCATGGGCAAACGAAACACCCAGCTGAGTGAGCTGAGCGGGCTGACCGCGTTGCCGAGCCCGGAGTTCTGCATCATGACCACCGCCCGCTGTCCCGCCAGCGCGGCCCCGCTGGCCATGGCGACCGCATCGCCCTCGTTGACGGCGTCCACGTAGGTGAGCTCGGGGTCGTCGATGCTGTAGTTGATGAACGACTTCAGGTAGGAACACGGCACGCCGGTCCAGAAGGTGAAACCGCTGTTGCGGGCCGGTTCCAGGAATTCGTGGGCCTCAATCATGTCGCGCGCCCCCATGCGCTGTCGGTGGCCGCCTAGTCATCCTGCTGCTGGGCGAAGGCACCGGCGCGCTCGAGGTCTTCCAGGTCGTTGACGTCCAGCCAGTGGCCGCTGATGTACTGCACCTGGGGCGCATGATTGTCGGCGACGAGCTGGTTGAGGAGGTCGGGCATGCCCAGGCGAGCGAAGTCCTGCCGCTCACGCAGGCGGTCGAGGGCCGCGACGAGGTGTCCGCGGCCGGCGCCGGCGACCCGTAACATGCCGATCCAGCGCCCGTCGGGGCTGCGTCCGTTCCAGTCGGACCGGTCGGTGACCTGCTCCAGCGCCGACTTCTGCTGGTACAGCGCGCGGTTGTCCGGGCTCGAGCAGTAGGCCAGGTCGTGCTTGTTGCCTTGCACGTCCTGCAGGGGTGCGGAATCCACCACCATCAGCAATTCCGCATCCCAGTCCAACAGGTTGTGCAGGATGTAGGAGCGGAACAACACGTCGCCGTAGATGATGACGGTGTTGTCGCCGAGGCGTTCGAGAGCGCAGTCCAGGGAGGCCAGCTCGCCGGTTTCCGACCACCGCTCGTTGACGATCACTTCCGCGCCCTGCACATCGATGGCTTCCTTGCGATAGCCCGCCACCACGGTGATCTCGTTGACATCATGGCGCTTGAATTTGTCCGCCAGCCGGCGCAACACGGGGATTCCGGCCACCGGTATCATCGCCTTCGGGCGTTCCCGCGTGAGCTGCTCCAGGCCCTCGCCGCGGGTCGCCGCCAATACGATGGCCGCGGCGGGCGAGGCGCCACCACGGACGTAGCGCCGTTCAGCCTCCAGCAGCTCATCCGCACCCTGCAGACGAAAGATCTCGCTGACCGGCGCGATGTGGTGTTCACTTTCCACCAGCGATTGCGATTCATGGATGCGCAGGGCGGTCTTCTGCATGGCACGCACACTGGCCCTTAGCATGTGGTTGGCCCAGATCACCAGGCTGATGCCGGCTTCCCGGAACACCTCGGTGGGGGTCGCGTAATATTTGGTCGGCACGATGACGAGGGGGCAGCGCCCGGCCCATTCCGCGGCAAACCGGAGCACTTCGTCTGGCTGGCTGGATTTGCTGTGGATCAGGATCGCGTCGGCGCCGGCGGCATGATAGGCCTCCGCCCGCTTCAGCGCTTCGTCCAGTCCCCAACCCGCGATAAAGGCCTCCACCCGCGCGACGATGCAGAAATCCTCGTCCTGCTGGGAATCCTTGCCAGCCTTGAGTTTGCCGCAGAATACCGGTATCTCCTCCAGCGGTTGGCGCTCACCGCCGATGAAACTGTTGGATTTGGGGAACAGCTTGTCCTCGATGCACACGCCGGCGATGCCATGTTGCTCAAGCTTGCGCACCAGGCGCCGCAGGTTGTTGAAGTCGCCGTACCCGGTATCGCCATCGAGCAGGATCGGGATGCGGGTGGCATCGGCCATGAATTCCAGCTGATCGACCACCTGCGTCCAGGACAGCTCGTTGTTGTCGCGCACGCCGTGCTGGGCCGACAGGGCCAGTCCCGAGGCCCAGATGCCCTTGAACCCCGCTTCCTCGACGATGCGCGCCGACAGGCCGTTGTGCGCCTCGAGGATGAACTCGGTCTGGGGAGACCGGATCAGGTTGCGCAACTGGGTGGTCTTTTTCATGCTCGGGCCTGCTGCCTCAGTATCCGGGAACGTCATCCCGTATCGCCGGTAAGACCTCCCGCTCCGCGCGCTCCACGTCTTCGGCAAAGTCCACTTCCACCCACGGCAGGCCGGTGATGTCCTCGAACCCGAACCGCCCGGGCATGCTCAACAGCACGTCCCGCAGCGCCTCTTCATGTGGAGCGTCCGCCAGGCCTTCCGCCTCGTAGCGGGCGCACGCCGCAGCCACGGCGGCCGAGGTGGACGCATCGAAGCGGAAGAAACCCACCGATTCGCCAAGCTGGTCGAACACCAGGCCGGGCGGCAATTGTTTGCGAAATTCGATCATGATGCCGTTGGCAACCGCTATTTTGACCGGTTCGTCGCCGGGAATAAACTCGCGGTCGAGCAGCAGGCAATTGGCATGGGCGGATTGCAGCAGCCGGCGCAGGATGTCGGGATGAAACAAGACATCGGCATCCATCAGCAAGGTGGGTTCGCCGCCCTGGAGGATGTCGGCGGCCGCCAGCAGGCTCAGTACGCTGCCGGCCAGGAAGCGCGGGTTGTAGAGGAACGAGACCGGCGGGCGCTCGGTGAGGCTGCCGACATGTTCAATCAGCCGGTCGGCCTCGTAGCCGACCACCAGGTCCACCCGGTTGATGCCCAGCTGGTTCAGGGTGCCGAGTTGCCGGGCCAGCAGCGTGCGGCCGCCGATTTGCAACAGGCATTTGGGATGGCCGTCCGGGTTGGACGCCGCCAGGCGCTCCCCGCGCCCGGCGGCCAGTACGATTGCGCGCATACGTCTCGAAACAGCGGTGAGGCGCTTTATTGTAGCTCACCGGCAGCGCCTTCGGGGGGCACGCCGCAGGCGCGGTTCACCGGCAATGCGCGGGGTCGACCAGCGTCCACAGCTCGTTGCCGGCCTCATCGGTGCTGATCGCAAAGCAATCACCCGTGCTGTCCCGACGGTATCCCACGACCGGCTCCAGCACCCGCGTGGCAGCCCACCCGGGGTCATAGCCGGCCGCTACGGGAGCGCTCGCATGCGCGGCGTGCACGATGGTTCCAAGCAGCGCGGCGCCGGCCGCCAACTTGAACGCATCGTCGTGGTGGCCGGAGTAATGGTAGGCGCCGTGGTATCCGTACCCGCCAGGGTAGGGGTAACGGTGCCCACCGTAATGATGCCCGCCGTAGTAATGCCCGCCGTAGTGCCAGCGGCCGTGGTGGCGGTAGTGGCCATGCGAGCGGTAGTGGTGCGAGCGGCGCCAGTGTTTCCGGGCGTGGCGATACGAGCGGTGGTGGGGCGCGTAGGAATGGTGGTGGGTCGCTCCGCGATGACCGGCGCCACCGCGTTCCTTGTGCCCCGACCAGGCCGGCTGCGCCAGTCCGAGCAGCAGCGTACCTGCCGCGATGGCGATCACGACTGCCGTGCGTTGCGTCTTCATGTCAGACCTCCTGGTTTGCGTTGGGTGGCAGGATCAGCTTACGCGCGGGTGACTGAATAGCGGCTGAACACGCAGGTCTCGCCAAACCCGGCGACACTGCTATCATGTGCCGATGACGAATACGGCCCACACCGTGCAGCGCAAATGCGACGGCCTTGAGCTCCCTGCGGGCGAAATCGAGCAGTTCATCGTGGGGGTGACCGATGGTTCGGTGCCCGATGCCCAGCTGGGTGCGTTCACCATGGCGGTGCACCTGCGCGGCATGAGCGTGGCCGAACAGGCCACCCTGACCCTGGCCATGCGCGACTCGGGCCAGGTGCTGCAATGGCCCGCGATCGACGGACCGGTGCTCGACAAGCACTCCACGGGTGGCGTTGGCGACATGGTCAGCCTGATCCTGGCCCCCATGATCGCCGCCTGTGGGGGCCATGTGCCGATGATCTCCGGGCGCGGGCTCGGCCACACGGGCGGTACGCTGGACAAGCTGGAGAGCATCCCCGGCCTCCGGGTGGGCCCGGGCATCGAGGAATTCCAGGCCCAGGTGCGCGAGCATGGGGTCGCCATCATCGGCCAGACTCCGGAACTGGCACCCGCCGACGGGCGCATGTACGCGGTGCGCGACATCACCTCGACGGTGGATGCCATACCGCTGATCGTGGCGTCGATCCTGTCGAAAAAACTCGCCGAAGGACTGGACGGCCTGGTGCTGGACATCAAGTGCGGCAACGGGGCTTTCATGTCCAGCCTGGAGCGCGCCCACGAACTCGCGGCCGAGATCTCAGGGGTGGCGGCGCAATCCGGGCTCGCCTGCACCGCCATCATCACCGACATGAACCAGCCGCTGGCCTGGAGTGCGGGCAACGCGCTCGAGATTCGCGAGGTTGTCGATTTCCTGAACGGTGCGCGTCAGCACCCGCGCCTGTTCAACGTTACCCTGGCACTGGCCAGCGAGTTGCTGCGCCTGGGCGGGTTGGCGAACACGACTCTGGAGGCCAGGCGCCGGCTCGAAGCCTGCCTGGCGAGCGGCGCCGCGGCGGAGCGGTTCGCACGCATGGTGGTCGCCCAGGGTGGGCCGCCCGACCTACTGGAACGACCGGAAGCGCATCTGGGGCCCGCGCCGGTGGTGCGGGAGGTGCTATGCGAGTCCGAGGGTTTCGTGGCTGCCATGGATACCCTGGCCCTCGGGCAATGCGTGGCACGGCTGGGTGGCGGACGCTGCCACATCGAAGACACCATCGACCCGCGTGTGGGCCTCACCGGGCTATGCAGCGTCGGTGACGCAGTGGAACTGGGAATCCCGCTGGCGACCGTGCATGCCGCGACCGAGCCCGCCTGGGAGCGCGCCGCGCGGCGCGTACGGGATGCCATCGACATTCGCCCGGAGCCCGCGCCGATCCTGCCGACGGTGTACGGGTGGGTGACGGAACAGCAGGCACGCTAATGGGTGGCACCCCTCATATCGAAGCGGAGCGGGGCGATTTCGCAGAACTGGTCCTGATGCCCGGGGACCCGCTGCGGGCCGAGGCGCTCGCGCAGCGGCACCTGCAAGACCTGCGCGAGGTCAACCGGGTCCGCAACATGCTGGGCTTCACCGGGACGTTCGCCGGCCAGCCGGTTTCCATCATGGGTTCGGGAATGGGCATGCCGTCCATCAGCATCTATGCGCACGAGTTGTTCGACCACTTCGGGGTCCAGAGAATCGTGCGCGTCGGTACCTGCGGAGGCCTGCTGCCGGACATGCAGCTTGGCGATCTCGTGCTGGCCACCGCCGCCAGCACGGATTCCGCCATGAACCGCCAGCGCTTCCATGGCTGGGATCTCGCGGCCAGCGCCGATTTCACGATGCTGAACGGCCTGCACCAGGCGGCGACCCAAGCGGGCATGAAGGTGCGGGTCGGAGAAGTGTTCGCGACCGATTATTTCTACCACCCTGACCCGGACTTCATCGACAAGGTCCGGCGCATGGGCGCGCTGGCGCTGGATATGGAGACCGCCGCCCTGTACGCCTTGGCCAGGCAGCACGGCCGACGGGCGGTGACGCTGCTGTCGGTCAGTGACGTCATTGCCACTGGCGAGCGCGCCACCGCGGCGGAACGGCAGGAGGCCTTCAGCGAGATCATCGAGGTGGTGCTGCACGCACTGCTGGCCGGGGACCGCGGGCATGGCTGAGGTTGACGCGAGACAACTGCCGGCGTTGGCCCGGGCCGTCAGTGACAATGCCCACGCGCCATTCAGCCGGGTCAGGGTCGGGGCGGCCGTGCTCAGCGAGGGTGGCAAAGTGTACACCGGCTGCAACGTCGAGAGCGCGTCCTACGGCCTGACGCAGTGCGCGGAGCGCAACGCCCTGGCCGCCGCGGTCGCGGATGGCGCGCTGCCGGGCAGCCTCATCGCCATGGCCGTGTATGCGAACGGATTCGCGGTGCTGTCCCCGTGCGGCGCATGCCGCCAGGTGATCAGCGAATTGATGGCGCCCGGGGCCGAGGTCACCTCGTGTTGCGACAACAAGGAGTCACGAACCTGGACGGTAGCCGAGCTGTTGCCGTACCCGTTCGTGCTGGAATGAAGGACGCGGCCAGGAGCCGGGGAAGGCCATTTTGAGATTACGGCGTCGGGCATTCATCAGGAGCTCGGGCGCATTCGCGGGCGCTTCCTGGGCCGGTAGCCAGCTGCCGTTGCTGATGTCGGTGGCGGCCGCGGCGTGCAGTCGCCGGGACGCGGGTGAGTCCGCGGTCTGGAAGCATCTCACCGCGGAGGAAGCCGAGCAGCTCGGCGCGGTCGCCGAGCAGATTTTTCCCGCGGACGAACTGCCCGGCGCGCTGGAGATCGGTGTGCTGTTCTTCATCGACGAGGCACTGGGCGGCCTCATGTCGGGGGTGGCGCCGCAGATAAAGCAGGGGCTGGCCGAGCTGCAGCAGCTCAGCCAGCAACAGCATGGGCCGGACGCCCGCTTTGCACGCCTGGACTTCGATCAGCAGACCTCTTTGCTGGAGGGCATCGAGCATTCACCATTCTTCCAGGCCATGACCTTCCTGACCCTGGCCGGCGTGTTCGCCATGCCGCGCCATGGCGGCAACCGCGATCATGCGGGCTGGCGGATGATCGGTTTTGAGCAACGCCATGCATGGCTGCCGCCGTTCGGATACTACGACGCCCTCGAGGCGGAGGCAGAGGACGGCCGTGAACCGGGTTGAAGGCGTGCGTTACCCGCACGAGCACGAGGTCGACTTCCTGATCGTGGGCTCCGGGGCCGCCGGCGGCGTGCTGGCCCGCGAGCTGGCACAGGCGGGATTCGAGGTGCTGGTATTGGAACAGGGCCCATATCGCGCCGGGGCGGATTTTACCCACGACGAACTGGGCGTGTTCTGGCAGGGCGAACTGGTACAACATCCTTCGTGGTCGGACCCCATGACATTTCGCCGGCGCCCGCATGACGAGGCTGCGCCGGCCGCGGGTCCACCGCCGGCGCTCTATGCACGCACGGTGGGCGGCAGCAGCGTGCACTTCAGCGGCAACTACTGGCGATTCAGGGAGCTCGATTTCAGGGAGCGCAGCCTGCTGGGCCCCATCAGCGGAACCGGTTTCGCCGATTGGCCCATCACCTACGAGGAACTCGAGCCGTATTACACCCGGGTGGAGTGGGAGGTTGGCGTGTCGGGTGCGCCGGGTCCGTTCGATGCCCCGCGCTCACGTCCCTACCCCCTGCCGCCCATGCCGGTGAAATCATCGGGTGTGCTGCTGGAGAAGGGCGCGCGGGCGCTGGGGCTGCACCCGCAGCCGGCACCGGTCGCAATCCTCTCCCAACCTTACGAGGGGCGCCCGGCCTGCGTGCACTGCGGGTTCTGCATGGGTTTCGGCTGCGAGGTGAATGCCAAGTCGTCGGCGCTCGTCACCATGATCCCGCAAGCCGAGGCCACCGGCAGGTGCGAGGTCCGGTCGCTGTCGACCGTGTTCAGGGTGGAGCTGAAGCCATCCGGGCGCGCCGCCGGCGTCGTTTACCGGGATGCCGCCGGCAGCGAACACCGCCAGCGAGCCAAGGCAGTGATTGTTGCCGCCAACGGCGCGGAGACACCCCGCCTGCTGTTGCTGTCCGAGTCGGCGCGTCACCCCGATGGCCTGGCCAATTCCTCCGGGCTGGTCGGCAAATACCTGATGGGTAACGGCCATTCGGTGGCGCACGCGGAGTTCGAACATCCGCTGCGCGACTGGAAGAGCATCCAGGTCACGCGCATCGTGCATGATTTTTACGCGCATGACGACCGCCGGGGCTTTTACGGTGGCGGCGGCCTCGATGCGCGGCCGCTCCTCAATGCGACCCCCATCGGTCATGCCCTGGCATCCACCGCGCCGGGCGAGCGCGCCTGGGGCCGTGCGTTCAAGCAACGCGTGGTGCGTGGCTTCGACCATCAGTTGAGCGTGCTGGGCAGCACCACCTCGCTGCCGATCGAGGCCAACCACATCAGCCTGCATCCGACGCTGCGCGACGACATGGGGCGGCCGGCCCTGAGCATGACCTACCACGACCATGCGGACGACCTGGCCATGATGGGGTTCCTGCAGGACCGGGCGGTCGAGATCATGCAGGCGGCCGGAGCCGTGCGGGTCTGGCGGGAACCCGTGTTGCCACAGAACATACACACCCACCTGCTGGGCACCTGCCGCATGGGCGACGATCCGGCCACGTCGGTGGTCGACCGCTACCATCGCGCGCACGACGTGCCCAACCTGTTTATCTGTGATGGATCCAGTTTTGTCACCTCCGGCCGCGGCCAGCCCACGCTGACCATCCAGGCGCTGGCGTTCCGTGCCGCCGAGCACATCGCCGCCTTCGCCAGGGGCGGTGAGATCTGAGCTCGCGCCGGAGTTCGAGCGAGAGGAGAGTAAACATGAGATACGCGATCCTGCTGAGCCTGGGCATGTTGTGCGGTACGCTGGCAGCCGAACAGCCGGCGGCGACGGAGTATTACGCCGCGGGCTCGGACACAGAGCGTCGGCTGCCGTTTTCGGATGCGGTCCGCGTGGGCAACATGCTGTACCTGTCCGGGAAGATCGGCAACATTCCGGGCACCCTCGAGCTGGCCCCGGGGGGCATCGCCGGCGAGACCCGACAGACCCTCGAGAACATCAAGGCCAGCCTGGAGCGTTATGGCTCATCGCTGGCCGAGGTGGTCAAGTGCACCGTCTTCCTGGCCGACATCGCTGAGTGGGGCGCCATGAACGAGGTGTACGTCCAGTACTTCCCCGACAACCCACCGGCCCGCAGCGCCCTGGGGGTCGGCGGGCTGGCATTGGATGCGCGCCTCGAAATCGAGTGCATGGCCACCGTTGCCCACTGAGCTTCTGGCGGGCAATCGGGCGGATTCCCGATCAGCCCGGGCCCGTTCGGCGAAGAAACAGGACCGCCGATCGGCTGCGCGCTGCAAAGTGGTCGAGCTTGGCATATTCTTGAAGCATTGAGGCTTGTGGAGCCGACGCAGGGCCGCGTCGGCGCCGGACGGCATTCCACAAGCAGTCCACTGCGGCCAACCAGGGAGGGTTGACATGACGCGTGCAAGGAAGCCGTTTACGCTTTTCCTCATCATCTTGCTGATTGCCGGGGGCGCCCAGGCGGCACCGCCGCCGGACCGAGGCGGTGGCGGTGGCGGAGACAAGGGCGGCGGCAAGGGGCTCACCACCATCAGCAGTCGTGACTGGGGCGATACCGCGGTGCGCAGGATCCTCCATACCTTCGCCTTTGGCGGGCTGGCCACCGATGCGCAGATCGCTGCATGGGCCGCCATGGACCCCCAGGCAGCGGTGGCGGAAATACTTACCTTCGATGCCGTCAACGAGCGGTTGTCGCCGCCGCAGGCTGGCGACGACAACAGCCTGCACTGCGATTCCCTGGCCGCCATGCAGGATTTCTGGAGCGGCGACGATCCGGGCAACATCATGAAGTATGCCGATCGACACCGGTATGCGACGCTCAGCCCGGGCGGCAGTCTCAGCACGGACAACCTGCAACGCACCTGGACCAAGTTGATCAGCACCCGCGGCTGCAATCCCTTCCCGCACAAGGTGGCGTTTTACCTCACCAACTACCACGCCTCCATCAGCGCGCACAAGACACGCGCCGGGCTGATCCGCTCGTATTACGACGACCTGCTCGCGAAGCTGATGACCGGTGGAGATTTCATCGAGGTGATGACCGTCGCGGCATCGCACGCCGCGGTGGCGAGGGCGTATGGCCACCAGTACAGCAGGTACTACAACAACCGGGACGAATTCTCCGGCACCGACGACTTCGGGCGGGAGTTTCACCAACTGTTCTTCCGCATCATGGGCACCACGGAGGATATGACCTACCACGAGGACGTCACCATCGAGCATTCCGCCTGGATGCTCAGTGGCATGGACCTGGACAAGGAGGCCTGGGCGTACGGCAGCGTGAACGCGGGGGACTGGTTTGTCGCGCCCATCGTGTTCAGCGACCACCACGATCTGAACACCTCGCCGCGCTTCATTCGGAATTACTCGCTGCACTATCACAGCGAACTGGGGTCGGGAAGCTGCCTGGAAATCCTGCACAGCGCCGTCTGCGGGACGACCGCAGATGAGAAGATCGCGGCGCTGGCACCGGTGGCGGCGGCGCATCCGGAGAGCATGGCGAACGTGCCGGTGTATCTGATCGATTTCTTTGCCGACGACCATCTCGACCAGGTCAAGACTTCGGCCATTCGCGAGGCCTGGGCCGATGCCAATTTCGATCTGTTGGCCTTCCTGCGCAGCTACGCCATATCGACCGCATTCCACGGCAAGGGCACCTACAAGTACCGCACCGCCTTCGACCGCAACCTGGTGCTGCAGAACATGCAGATCCTGACCAACGAGGAGAACTTCGCCAAGCACCACAACGATTCGCCCGTCTACCGCATGCGCGAGCAGGGCGCCGAGGTGTTCGAGCCGGCCCACGACGTGTTCGGGGGGCAGACCGGGTTGCAGGCCGCGAACAGCCGCTACATCTTCAAGGACGCGTTCTGGGCCAATGTGCTGAATCCCACGTTTTTTGACGATTTCAATGACGAATACACACTGGAGGCGGGCACCGACACCGATCCTGCGCCGGTGTACGTGTGGCAAAAGGACTGGGCCAGCGTGATTCCGGTCAATGCCCAGGGTGAGCATCGGGTCGGGGAGGTGGCTGCCTGGCTCTGGAACCGCTTCATCGCCGACGGCGGCGAGAATTTCGATGCCCTCGCACGCGCCCAGGTGCAGTCCATCCTCGCCACGCGCTTCGACCTCGGATACACGGTGGACCCGGAGAATCCCGACCAGGTCTACGTGTCCAGCGACGTGGCCCACAAGAAGGGCGCGCTGCGGTCGCTCGACGAGGCGAATGCCGCAGCTGTGATGAACGGCCTGTCCGACTTCGAATTCAACAAGCGCATCGGCCTGGCGATCAATTTCATCAGCATGCTGCCGTACGCATTCGCCATGGAGGGCCGCTGACATGGGTGCCGATCTCAATCGCAGGGAGTTTCTACGCAATGCGCTGTACGCATCGCTGGCCGGCGGCACGGCCCTGGGCCTGACCTGGCCGACGCGGGCGCTGGCCGCCTGCGGTGCGGTGGCCATGCCGCGGACGCTGGTCAACCTGATGCTCTATGGTGGCATCGACTCGCGCTTCGTATTCATGCCCTCGCCGGGTCACCCCAACACGAGCTACCTGGACAAATTGTGGGCAGCGCGAGAGAACCTCTACACCACCGCCTACCCGGACTATGCGAGCATGTTCGGGGCGGAATACGGCCTGGTCGCGGACCCGCTTGGTGGACCGGAGTTCGGCATTCACAATTCCTGCGGCTGGCTGCGGGACGAGTTCAATGCCGGCCGCATGGCGATCGTGGCCAATTCTTTTTGCTCCCGCAACCGCCGCCACGACCAGTCGCAACTGAACGCCAACGTGGGCGAGCCGGACTATGACGCCCTCTATTACGACCGCGACGGCTGGGGCGGGCGCCTGGTGGAGCAACTCGGTGCCGATTCCACCACGGTGGAACTCAGCCACGAGATTTCGGTTTTTGGCCACGGAACCGTCATCGGCGAGCGCCTCAAACAGGTGGTTCATGCCCAGGATACCCGTGACATCGCGTTACCGAACGTCAACCCGGCGTGGCACGTGGCCGACCGGCGCAATGTCCTGATCCGGGCGCTCAAGTCGTACTACGAGGCGCGCGGCTCGGAACTGAAGACGCAGACCGCCTCTCCGTTCAACATCTTCTTCCAGCACAACCGCGCGTTTCGAGAGTTCGGCGATGCCATCGAGGCGCGGCTCGAGAGCTGCGGGCCCCTGCCGCCCGAACTGGCGGGGCTCGACCTCTACTCGCATCATTTCGAGCGACAGTGCCGGAACCTCTACGATATCTGCCTGGCACCCGATATCCTCAATCTGCGCACGGTCTCGATGCGTTACGACGGCTGGGATACGCACAACAACCAGTACCAGCGGATCACCCGCAACCTGCAGGACGTGTTCGGTGCGGCAGGCGGGCTGGCAACCGCCATGCAGCAAATCGAGGGCTTGCCGGCCGCGGGCCCGCCCGCGCGCGAGCAGTTGGTGGTGTTCGTCTCCTCGGACTTCGGCCGGCAACTGCGTGCCAATGGCGACCGGGGCACCGATCATGGCCGCGGCATTTACTCGATCCTGGCCGGTCATGGGGTCAATGGCGGGGTTTATGGGGACATGTTCCCGGACCGGGAAGCGCTTCCCGACGGCAACGGCCGGATACCGCTGGAGACCTCGGGCGCGGACATCCAGGGGTTGACGTCGACCGAGCGGATTCTGGCGGCGGCCTGCGAGTGGATGCAGCCGGGCAGCGCCGCCCAGGTATTTCCCGGTGCTGGCAACGCGGCGATCGAGGCGCCGGGCCTGCTCGACAGCTTGCTCGCGGCCTGACCGTGGGCCAGGCGGCCGGCGGGCGACTTTTCCCGCCCGCCGGCTTGGGGTAACGTGGGCGCGAACAGCGGAGCCAAGCCCATGTGCCGTCCACTCATATTCCTGACCAGTCTCGCCCTTGCGCTCACGGGCCTGGCCTCGGCCGGGCCCGAGCCGGTCGCCGACCACTACGCTCGCTTCGCCGGGCTCGCGCTGACCTGCCTGCACCAGGAATACCCCAACAAGATCGCCCACGTGATGGCGGGCGACGAGGATGTGGGTCCGCCGCGCGAGCTCACCCCGGTCTTCTACGGTTGTTTCGACTGGCATTCGGCGGTGCATGGTCACTGGTTGCTGGTGCGCCTGGTGCGCCTTGAACCGGGGGCGGATTACGCGCCCGCCGCGCGCGCCGCCCTGGAGCAGAGCTTCCAGGCCACCAAGGTCGCCGGGGAACTCGCCTACATCGCCCACGACCAGCGTGGCACCTTCGAGCGGCCGTACGGCGTGGCCTGGTTGCTGCAGTTGATGGCGGAGCTGCGAGAGTGGGACGACCCGGATGCCCGGCGTTGGCTGGCGACGCTGCAACCGCTGGAGGAAGCCTATGTGGGCAAGATGGAAGAGTGGCTGCCGAAGCTGGCCTATGCCATTCGCATCGGGGAGCACGCCCAGACGGCGTTTGCCTTCGGCCTGTTCCTGGACTGGGCCGATGCCGCGGGGCGAGCGGATTTCCGTGAGCTGGTCGCGGACCGGGCGATGGTTTTTCATGCCGACGACGTCGATTGCCCGCTGGCATACGAACCTGGAGGGCAGGACTTCCTGTCCCCCTGTCTTGCCGAGGCGGACCTGATGCGCCGCCTGCTGGGCCCGGAGGCGTTCGCCGCCTGGCTGGCCCGCTTCCTGCCGGGTTTGCCCGCCGACGGGGGTGCGGACTGGCTGCCCATCGGGCGGGTGACGGATCGCGCCGATGGCAAGCTGGCCCATCTCGATGGTCTGAATATCTCGCGTGCCTGGATGCTGCTGGGCATCGCCGCCGGGCTGCCGGGCGAAGATCCCCGCCAGGCGGCCTTGCGAGCGGCCGCGGATCAGCATCGGAGCGCCGGCCTCGCGGCAGTGACCGGCGAGCACTACGAAGGCGGTCACTGGCTGGGCTCGTTCGCCACCTACCTCGTCAGTGAGCGCTGGGCGCGACCCTGATGCGCGCCGCCCGCCTAGAGCAGTCCGGGGATGAGGATTTTTCGGTTACGGGGGTAGTCCGTGAAGCGGGTACGATACCAGCGGTGGTTCGATACCGCGCGCGGGGCCAGGTTGCAAAGCGTAAACAGCGCGAACGCCAGCCCGGCCAGTGACCAGGTCATCACTGCCCAACCACACCACTGCACGATCTCGCCCAGGTAATGAGGGCTGCCGACCCAGCGGAACAGGCCGCCCTGCGGAATTCGGTAGTCGGTCTCCCCAGGCCGGCGCAGCCCGCGGATGACCGCGTCTGAATGGGCGTGCAGGGCAAAGCCCAGGGCGAACATCGCGCCGCCCGCCCAGAAATTCCAGCCTGACAGCGATGAGTCCGCCTGTGCGTTCGCGATCAGGGCGTTGGCATTGTTGTAGCCATTCAGCAGGTTGAAGGCGATCGCGAACACGACCAGCAGGACGGGAAACGTATGGTCCGATGGCCGCATCAGGGCCGGAAACAGCAGCGTTCGGTAGGCGTAGTGGAAGACCCACAGCGCGAGCGGCACGAGTGCCGCCGGATGCGCGCCGAGCGGGTGGCCGAGGACCAGCCAGGCGATGGTCAGCAGGGCCGGCAGTTCCATCAGGAACCATGCAATGCGGTTGGGCAGTGCCGGACCCCAGCCAGGCTTGAAATGCCGTCCATAGGGGGCCGTGACCCACAGCAGGCTGAGCAGCACGAGGGGGCAGAGTAAAAACTGGATCGACAGTGGCGTGTCCACGGCCACATCTTGCCAGAGCGGGGGCGCGGTGTGCGAGCCCCGCGCTTGTCAAACTCTTTACACTCATCCAAGCTGTGCAACCACTTGGGCTTGGGAGCGTGGCATGAAGCAGTTGTTCCGGAAGATTCATCGCTGGCTGGGTTTGCTGATGGCCCTGCAGATCGTGGCCTGGATGGCCAGTGGGCTGTACTTCGCATGGTTTCCGATCGAAACGATCCGGGGTGAGCACCTGACGGTGGGGCCGGGGCCGCTGACGGCAGCGCATCTCGATGGACTGATGGCCCCGGACCAGGCCTGGCGGACGGTGGCCGCGGGCCAGGCTGTCGCGGTCGAACCGCGACAGGTCAGCCTGGTGGTCCGTGAGGAGGAGCCCTGGTATCGGATTACCGCTGTAGCGGCTGGTGAGTCCGCCCCCTTCACGCGCATGGTGCATGCGCGCAGCGGCCTCGAGGCCCCGTTCCTCGAAGCGGCCCAGGCAAGCCGCCTGGCGGAGGCGGCCCTGCGGGTGCCGGGTACGGTTCGATCGGTCGAATTGCTCGAAACCGTGGCGCCGGGTGCCGAGTATCGCGGGCGGGATCTGCCCGTGTGGCGGGTCAGTTTCGCCGAGCCGGAATCCCTGAACCTCTATATCGATGGCTGGACCGGCGAGGTCGTAGCCCGTCGAACGGCGCGCTGGCGCATTTTCGATTTTCTGTGGATGCTGCACATCATGGATTTCGAGACGCGCGACGATTTCAATACGCCATTGCTTCAGGTCGCCGCCGCGCTGGGGCTGCTGGTCGCCCTGACCGGCGTGGTGTTCTGGGCCATGACCACGCGCCTGTTGCGGCGCCGGCGCATGGCCGGCCTGCCTCAGTCCTGAGGCCGGGCCGTCACGAGTACCTTGGCCCCTCGTAGCGCACCGGCTGTCAGCTCGCACAGCGCCCGGTTGGCATCCTCCAGTGCATAGCAAGCGACCTCCGGGGTGAGCGGAATTCGGGCGGCGAGCTCAAGGCAATCACGCACGTCCGCGCGGGTGACATTGGCCACGCTGCGGATCGATTTTTCCCGCCACAGGTGCTCTTCGTAACGCAGCTCCAGTAATGCAGCCTGGTCCCGGTCCTGCTTGCGTATCGCATTGATGACCAGGCGTCCGCCGGGCGCCAGTTGCGCCAGGGCGGCGACAACGGGCGTCCAGGCCGGAGTGGTATCGATCACGGCCGCCAGCGGTTGCGGCGCGGGGTCCCGGATGTCGCCGGCCCAGTCCGCGCCCAGCTCCAGCGCGAAGCTGCGTTCGGTCGGGTCGCGCGCGAATACGCAGAGCGCCGAGTCCGGGTGCAGAAAACGGGCCATCTGCAGCACCAGGTGTCCGGATGCGCCGAAACCGGTCAGGCCCAGGGCCTCGCCGGCGCCCAGCTGACACGACCGCAGTGCACGCAGACCGACCGCACCGGCGCATAGCAACGGTGCCGCCGCCGTCGACTCCAGGCTGGGCGGCAGGGGATGCGCGAAGTCCTCGTGGATCGCCAGGAATTCGGCATAACCCCCGGGTGCGTCGCGGCCGGTGGCGCGAAACCGGGGGCACAGGTTCTCCAGGCCCTGCCGGCACCAGGCGCACTTCCCGCAGCTGGAGTGAATCCAGGCGACGCCGACCCGCTGGCCGTGCAAGCCCAACCGGCACCCGGGGTGCTCGGCGATCACCGTGCCCACCGCCTGGTGGCCGGGTGTCATGGGCAAGACGGGTGGCGGCGTGCGTCCCTCGATTTCGTCGATCTCGGTGCGGCAAACCCCACAGGCATGGACCTCGACGAGCAGCTCGCCGGTGGCCAGTTCCGGCAAGGGGATGCGCTCCGCCACCAGCGGCTCCGCTTGCCGTTGCAGATCACTGATGGCGTGCATGCGCATGGCGCGCATGCGGCGGGGCACGGCTGGGCCGCGGGCTGCGGGCATCAGCCGCCAGCGCTGGACTTGAGCTCGGCCAACTTCAGTTCCACGGTCCGCAGTTCGACTTCGGCAACCCGCGCGATTTCCTGCAGCACTTCGAGGTTCTCGAGCTGGATTGACTGCTCCTCGTAGTCCTTTTCCAGGCCGCGGCCAAGATCCCTGTGGATCGCCGCGATTCGATCACGCAATTCCTGGGCTCGGGCCTCTAGCTTCTCAAGATCGGCGTCCATGTGAAGTCTCCGCGTCATTTTCGAGTCCATCATAGACACAGCCAAAACCGGTGCCATTGATGCGCGTCAATACATGAATGACGAGTACTCATATATGATAATTGCAGGCAACCGAGGAGTCTGCCATGGCCGGATATACCAGAATCGTCGTCGCCGTCGACCTCAGCAGCGAATCGGCCACGCTTGTGGCCCGCGCCAGGGAGCTGGCGGCCGAGGGCGCCGTGATCGATCTGATCTATGTTCAGGAGCCCATGGATTCGGTGTACCTGGGCGTGGTTCCCTACGGCCCGGTGTTCGTTGGGATGGACCAGGTCGAAGATCGCCTGCGTGAAGAACTCCGCGGCAAGCTGTCCGCGCTCGGCGAGGAATTCGGGGTGCCGGAATCGCATCTGCACTTTCTCAACGGCGTGCCCGCCAAGGAAATTCATCGCTTTGCCGAGGAGAACGACACCCGCCTGATCGTGCTGGGCACGCACGGCCAGAAGGGGGTGCAGCTGCTGCTGGGCTCAACCGCCAATTCCGTACTGCACGGCGCCAGCTGCGACGTGCTCGCAGTCCGCATGCGGGAGGGTTGATCGGGCACCGCGCGTCTTCCCGATTGCGATACGGAGGCCGACCAGCCGTCACCACGTCGCCTGGCCCGCGGCGCGGCTCGTGCTGTCACCCCGGGACCGGCTGAATTAGAATTCCCCGGGTGAGCGCGCCGATGACCCGTTTCAACACCATTGCATGGCTGGCCGTGTTCCTGGGCGTACTGGCCTGGTCGGCGGTCGAGCCGCGGGACCGCGTCACCTGGTGGCTGGAGGTCAGCCCGGCGCTGATGGCCCTGGTGCTGCTGGTGGCCACCCGGCAACGGTTCCCGCTCACCGGGCTGGCCTACCTGCTGATACTGGTACATTCCGTCATTCTGATGGTTGGCGGGCACTACACCTATGCGGAGGTTCCGCTTGGAGAATGGCTGCAGGCGGTGAACGGCAGCGACCGCAACAACTACGACAAGATCGGGCACCTCGCCCAGGGTTTCGTGCCGGCGATCGTCGCGCGCGAGTTGTTGTTGCGCCTCGGCGTGGTCGCGCGACGCGGCTGGCTAGCGCTGTTGGTGGTCTGCATTTGCCTGGCCGTTAGCGCATTTTACGAACTGCTGGAGTGGTGGGCAGCGCTGATCAGCGCGGAGGCGGCAGAGGCCTTTCTGGGCACGCAGGGCTACGAGTGGGATACCCAATCCGACATGGCCTGGGCCTTCGCGGGCGCGGTGGCCGCCCTGGTGCTACTCTCGCGCCTGCATGATCGGCAATTGGCGGCCCTGGATGCACCGCGCCGTGGCGGATCTTGAGCCGTTCGTATACCGGGCGCATTACCTGACTTCGGCGCAGGCCGATCAACTGTTTACGCGCTTGCGGACCGAGGTCACATGGCGCCAGCAGAGCCTGCGCCTGTTCGGGCGGCGGGTGAAGCAGCCACGCCTGACCGCCTGGTTCAGCGACCCGGGAATCACCTATCAGTACAGTGGCCTGCGCCTGGCGGCAAACGCCTGGCATGCGGCCCTGAAGCCGTTGCGGCGCCGGCTCGAGGCGGACCTCGGCGTCGCGTTCAATTCCGTGTTGTTGAATGCGTACCGCGACGGGGCCGATGCCATGGGCTGGCATGCCGATGACGAGCCGGAGCTCGGCCCGCACCCCGTGATCGCCTCGATCAGCCTGGGGGCAACGCGAAGGATGCTGATCCGGCCCGCCGCGGGCGGTCGCTCGCAGCGTATGCAGTTGGCGCATGGCAGCCTGCTGCTGATGCAGGGCACCAGCCAGGCGCAGTGGAGGCATTGCGTGCCGCGAACCCGCCAGCAGGTCGGGCCGCGAATCAACCTGACGTTCCGCCACATCCGGGCATGATGCGCCCGGCTGGGGTCGCCCGCCTCAGCCGCCGCCCTGGATGACGGTGGTCGCGACGGGCAGTGCCAGCCCCAGTTCGCGCAGGCGCTGCAGAATCTGCTGGTTGATGCCTTCGGCATCGAGCCCGGCCGCGGCCAGGCAATCCTCGCGCGCGCCGTGCTCGATGAATCGGTCCGGGATGCCGATGTTCAGGACGCTGACGCTGAGGCCGGCGGCGGCCAGCAATTCGTTGACGCCGCTGCCAGCCCCCCCTGCAACCGCGTTTTCTTCCACGGTCACCAGCAAGCGGTGACGGGAGGCCAGCGAACGCACCAGGGCCTCGTCCAGCGGTTTGACGAAACGCATGTTGGCCAGCGTGGCGTCTATCCGCCGCGCCACCTCCAGGCAATCGTGCACCGGGTGACCGAACGCGAGGATCGCGACCTGGCTGCCCTCCCGCAGAAGCTCTGCCTTGCCCAGCGGCAGCGCTGACAGTTCCTGTTGGATAGGCACACCCCGCCCCCTGCCGCGCGGATAACGGACCGCTACCGGGCCGGGGTGGCGGTATCCGGTATACAGCATCTGGCGGCACTCGTTTTCGTCCGCGGGCGCCATGACGACGAGGTTGGGTATGCAGCGCAGGTAGCTCAGGTCGAAGCTGCCGGCGTGGGTGGGGCCATCCGGGCCGACCAGGCCCGCCCGGTCGATGGCGAACAGCACTGGCAGGTTCTGAATCGCGACGTCGTGAACCAGCTGATCGTAGGCACGTTGGAGAAAAGTGCTGTAGATAGCGACCACCGGGTGTTTGCCCTCGCAAGCCATGCCCGCCGCCAGCGTCACCGAGTGTTGCTCGGCGATGCCGACGTCGAAATAGCGCTGCGGGAACTGCTCGGCGAACGTCACCATCCCGGAACCCTCGCGCATGGCAGGGGTGATGGCCATCAGGTGCTCGTCCCGTTCCGCCATGTCGCATAGCCAGTCGCCGAATACCTGGGTGTAAGTGGGTGCCGCCGAAGGCGACGGCGGCTTCTTGACGACGCCTTGCTGCGGGTCGAAGGGCCCTACCGCGTGATACGCGACGGGGTCCGCTTCGGCCGGGGCATAGCCCTTGCCCTTGGCGGTGATGATGTGCAGGAGGTTCGGGCCGGCCACCGATTGGGCCGTCCTGATGGTGCGGATCAGGGTTGGCAGATCGTGGCCGTCGATCGGGCCAAGGTAATTGAAGCCGAGCTCCTCGAACAGGGTGCTGGGCATGACCATGCCCTTGATGTGTTCCTCCCAGCGGCTCATGAAGCGCCAGGTGCGGGATCCGCGATGCATCATGCGCTTGCCCCGCTCGCGAATGCCCGTCACGGTGGGTCCGCTCATGAGACGGCCCAGCATCTTGGTGATCGCACCCACGTTGGGTGAGATCGACATCTGGTTTTCGTTGAGGATGACCAGCAGGTTGGGGTCCAGGTCCCCGCCATGGTTCAGGGCTTCATAGGCCATGCCCGCGGTCATGCCGCCGTCACCGATCACTGCCACCACGCGCCGGTCGCTCCCGTCCCGGGCGCTGGCCAGGGCCATGCCGAGGGCCGCGGAGATGGAGGTCGATGAGTGGCCGACTCCGAAGGTGTCGTATTCGCTCTCCGCCCGCTTGGGGAATGGCGCCAGGCCGCCGGTCCGCTTGATGGTGGTGATGGCGTGCTTGCGCCCGGTCAGGATCTTGTGGGGATAGGTCTGGTGCCCGACATCCCAGACGATGCGGTCCTGCGGCGTGTCATAGAGGTAATGCAGCGCCACGGTCAGTTCCACGCAACCGAGGCCCGCCCCGAAATGGCCGCCGCTTCGTGCCACCGAGTCGATCAGGAAGGCACGCAACTCCGCAGCCAGCTCCGGCAAGGCCTCCTCGTCGAGGCGCCGGAGGTCTGCGGGGACCTCGATCTGATCCAGCAACGGATAAGGTGATGCTTCCATGTCCTGTAGTTTAGCTGTCCCGGTCGATGGCATAGCGGGCCAACCACGCCAGCGGGCCGCAATCGCCGGGGAATCCGCGCAATTCGGCAAGGGCCAGGTCGCGCAACTGGCGGGCGCGGTCCGCGGACGCCTGCAGGCCCAGGATGGCGGGAAAGGTCGGTTTGTCCAGGGCGGCGTCCTTGTGGCTGGTCTTGCCCGTGGTCTGTGCGTTCCCGGTGACGTCGAGGATGTCGTCATGAATCTGGAATGCCAGCCCCACCTGCTGCCCGTAGCGGGCGAGTCGTGCGGTTACTGCGGGGCTGGCCGCCGCCCATTCGGCCGGCGCCGTAGCGCACACCTCGATCAGGGCGCCGGTTTTGAGACGGTGCATCTGTTCCAGCGCCTCCAGGGACAGCTGTTGCCCCACGGCCGCCAGGTCGAGTGCCTGGCCACCGGCCATGCCGGACGAGCCGCAGGCTCGGGCGATGCGGCCGATGATGGCTGCCAGCCGGTCCGGGTGCTTTGACCCGGCGGAATGAGTGGCCAGGATCTCGAATGCCAGCGCCTGCAGCGCGTCGCCGGCCAGGATTGCGGTGGCCTCATCGAAGGCCCTGTGACAGGTCGGCCGTCCGCGCCTGAGTTCATCGTCGTCCATGGCCGGCAGATCATCGTGGATCAGCGAGTAGGCGTGGATGATCTCTACGGCGCCCGCCACGTGGTCGAGTTCAGGTTCCTCGAGGCCAAGCGCGTGGCCCGCCGCATACACCAGCAGCGGGCGCATGCGCTTGCCGCCGTCGAGGGTGGCATAGCGCATGGCCTGCCACAGTTGGGCCGGCGCATCATGGTTGACGTCCAACATGCCCAGCAGAACGGTCTCGAAGCGCTGCTGCCAGAGCTTGACCCGTGCGGAGGCGTCAGTCGTCTGCAGCGAAGGGCTCGGCTGTGCTTTCATCTTCCGGGTTGAGCAGTTGCTCGACGGATTGCTGGGCGCGGTCCAGGATCTGCTGGCACTGCTTTGTCAGCTCGACACCGCGCTTGAAGTCCTCGAGTGATTGTTCCAGCGCGAGGTCCCCGGACTCGAGTTTTTCAACCAGCGATTCCAGTTCTGCCAGCGCTTTCTCGAAATTGGGAAAGGGGTCCTTGTCCATGAGGGTGCATCAGGCCTTCGGCCGGGCGACACTACCCCAGCAACGGAGCTTGGTCAACCGGCGGGCCGCCTGCAGGTTGCCGCCACGTAGGTCAAGATGGGGTCGAGCGGCTGCCAGATCAATTTGACGTCCTCTTGCCGCAGCCAATTCTCGAGGCGCTCCCCGATCAGCCAGTCGCCGAGGGCGACGACCTCATCGTCCCAACAGAGCAGGGGGATGGACGCCCGCAGCCAAGGTGGTACGCCGGCCTCGCGAAGCAGGTCCTTGATGCGCTTGCGCTGCCCGCTGCCGGCCAGCGTGATGCGTTCACCACCCTCGCGCGCTCTCACGCGCAACCCATCGGGCCAGCGCGTGGCAACCGGCTGGACGGCGAGCGTGCCGATTCCCGCGCCGAGCGGCAGGGGTTCGGGTCCTGTCCAATCCACGGCCGGACACGACGCCATGGACACCTCCGACTGGAGCCACAGATGGTCCTGGAACAGGTTCAGAGACCATCCGCACCATGCCATGCTGACGTGGTGTTCCGGGCCGGCCAGGCGTGCTTGCCGCAGCAGTTCGTCCAGACGGCGGGATGGCAGCGGGGGTGTGCGGGCCCTGTGCAGCCATCGGCGAACCATCAGTTTGAAGCGCGCCGCGTGGGCCAGCAGGTCGGTGTCCAGGCGCAGCAGGAATGGCTGCACGAGCGCGCTTTCCAGCCATTGATCAGCGAGGCCGGCAAGCAGCCCGGCGGCCTCCCGGCAATGGTCCGCACTTTCGATGAGGCTGGCGGCCACGCCCGGCCAGCGGGCCTCCAGCGCCGGCAGTATCTCCCGGCGCAAGAAGTTGCGGTCATAGTCGGGATCCTGGTTGGAGGGGTCCTCGATCCAGTCGAGGGCGCGGGCGAGGAGGAAGTCCCTGAGTGCCGCACCGCCAAACGCCAGCAAGGGCCGGGCCAGCCAACCCTCGCCCAGGGGCCGCAGGGCAGGCATGCCCGCCAGGCCATCGACGCCGCTGCCGCGCATCAGGTTCAGAAACAGGGTCTCGCCCTGGTCATCCGCGTGGTGCCCGGTGAGCAGCAACTCGTCCGGGCCCAGGCGGTCGGCTGCGGCCCGGTAGCGCCCCTCCCGGGCCGCGGCTTCCACGCCCTGGCCGGCCTGGGCATCCACTTGCACCGGGACCACCTCCAGTTCGATGCCGAGCCGTGCGCAGGTACGCTCGCAATGCGCCTGCCAGGCCGCCGCATCGGGGTGCAGGCCGTGATTGACATGCAAGGCCCGCACCGGGGTGGCCAGCTGCGCCCGCAATTCGGCAATGGCGTGGAGCAGGGCGCTGGAATCCGCCCCGCCGCTGTACGCGATCCAGTAACGCCGGGCAGGGCGCAAGGCCTCGAGCGAGACCAGTAACCGCTCACTGCTGAACGGCAGGCGCGAATTACCCATGATCGTGCCGCTATCCGCCCTTGTACACGCCGTAGGACAGCAGTCTCCTGTAGCGCCGCTCGAGCAGTTGCTGGGTGGTCATCTGGTCCAGTTCCTCGAGTTGGCGCTGCCAGCACTCCCCGATGCTTTCCGCGACCTCGGCCGGGTTCTTGTGGGCTCCGCCCAGCGGTTCCGGGATGACTTCGTCCACCAACCCGAGTTGTAGCAGCCGATCGGAGGTAATGCCGAGCGCGGAGGCCGCTTCCTCGGCATTGGCGGCATCCTTCCAGAGGATGGAGGCGCAGCCTTCCGGCGAGATGACCGAGTAGGTGCTGTATTGCAGCATGTTGACGCAATCGCCGACGCCGATGGCCAGTGCACCCCCGGACCCGCCTTCGCCGATGATCGTACAGATGACCGGTGTCGCAAGCCGGGACATCGCCTGCAGGTTGCGGGCAATCGCCTCGGACTGGCCGCGTTCCTCGGCCCCGATCCCCGGATAGGCGCCGGGCGTGTCGATCAGGGTCACCACGGGCAGGCGGAACCGCTCGGCCAGGTGCATCAGGCGCAGCGCCTTGCGGTAGCCCTCGGGCCGGGGCATGCCGAAATTCCGGAACACCTTGGCCTTGGTGTCCCGGCCTTTCTGATGCCCGATGACCACCACCGGCCGTTCCCGGAATCTCGCCAGGCCGCCCACGATGGCGTGGTCATCGGCAAAGGACCGGTCCCCGTGCAGTTCGTGAAACTCGTCGAACAGCAGATCCACGTAATCGAGCGTATACGGGCGCAGCGGGTGGCGGCTGAGCTGGGAAATCTGCCAGGGGCTCAGATCGCTGAAGATGTTGGCGATGCGCTGCTGCATCTTGGTCTGCAGCCGCTGAATCTCCTCCTCCAGGTTGAGCGCATTGTCCGAACCGACGTTGCGGAGCTCGTCGATTTTCTCCTGCAATTCAGCGATCGGTTGCTCAAAGTCCAGGTAGTTCGGGTTCATGGCCGGGCGCAATGGTCAGGATGAGCCACAGTATAGCGTTTCACTCAATGCTTCAGGGTATCCGGGCAAAAGGCGATGGTCGGTCGGGAGGGGATGCGGGCGACGTCCCAATGGGCGTGGCCCCACTCCCAGAGCCGCGCCAGATCCAGCCCGGCGGGCGGTGCATGGCCAAGAAAGCGCAGCGCGGCCGCGAGGCCGTCCGCGGGATCGGTCAGGTTGACCGGATCCGATCGCAGGCGCTTGCTCAGCTTGGATCCGTCCGGGTTGACCGCCACGGGCAGGTGAAGATAACGCGGTGGCGTGAGGCCGAGCCGCCTGTGCACCAGCATCTGGCGTGGCGTTGAATCCAGCAGGTCCGCCCCCCTGACAATTTCGGTGATACCCTGCTCGGCATCGTCCACCACTACGGCCAACTGGTAGGCCGGCAAACCGTCGCTGCGGCGAATCACGAAATCGCCCACGGTTGCCGCCAGGTCCTGTGCGTGCCGCCCCATGACGCGATCAGTGAACGCGATCGGCCCGTGATCGACCCGCAGGCGGATGCTGCCCGGCGTCGACACGGTCACCGATCGGGCGCGGCAGGTGCCGGGATAGACCCCCGAGGCCGGCAGCATGCTGCGCGTGCAGGCGCATGGAAATGCATCGCCCTGGGCCAGCAGCTGCGCGATCGCCGCCGCGTGGGCGTCCGCGCGAGTGGATTGATAGAGGACCTCGCCGTCGGGATGCATCCCGTAGCGGCGCAGATCCCCGAGAATACGGGCCGCGCTGCCGGCCACTTCCCGCGGCGGGTCGATGTCCTCGATTCGGACCAGCCAACGGCCGCCCCGCGCTCTGGCCTGCAGATAACTGCCCACCGCCGCCACCAGCGAACCGAAGTGCAGGTCACCGGTGGGCGACGGCGCGAAGCGGCCGACGTAAGGCTCGGAGTGCTGGGGTCGATCGCGAACCATGGAACCTCGTGTACCCATGCGCGGGCTCTTCGGAGTCGCCAACCGCTATCGCCCGGTCCCGCGCTCAGGAGTGCGCTTAGCCTGGGCCGGACCGGATGTTTTCCAGTTGCGGCATGTCTTCGAGAAATTCGCCCGCGACCCATCGAATGCCGCATTGCCAGAGCATGGCCAGGGCGGAGGCATCCTGGATGTCGTCGGCGATGACCTCCGTGTGAAGCGCGCGTGCGCGCGCGGTCAAACGCCGGACCAGGTCCTGGTGATCCGGCCTGTCGGGCAGGTCGCGAGTGAGGTCCGCCTTCAATTTCACCAGCGCGGGCCGCATCGTCTCCAACAGGCGATAGCTGCCTGGCTGGTCACCATACTCTGCCATGGCAAACCCACATCCCAGCGCGGCCAGCTCCTGGCGCAGACGCTGGGTTTCCTCGCGATGGTCAATGGCGGCCGGCGTCGCGATCTGAAAGATCAATTGCGACGGGATCACCGCGTGCTGTTCCAGTTGTTGCGACAACCAGGCAGTGAAGCTGAAGTCCTGCGCGGAATTCCGGCTCAGGTTGATGATGTGCCGGTCCCCGGAGCCGGAGATGGCGCCTAGCAGTCCCGGAATGATGTGCCGGTCGATGTTGCTGCCCAAGCCGTGGAATTCAGCCGCGGGAAGGTACTCCTCGGGGGGCAGGTCACCGCCCTGCGCGCGCATTTGCGTCCGGTTCTCGAACAGGCCCTCGGTCTCGCCCTCGAGGTTGATGATGCTGTGTTGAACGGAATAGAACTCCCGATTATCCAGTGCCTGACGGATCCGGTCGGCCCAGTGCCCGTCCGGCGCGTCGCCGGCCGCAGCGGCCTGCTCGGGGCGGTATCGTTCCAGGGTTGCGCCGGCGCGGGCGGCGGTATTGAATGCCGATCGCGCCTGGCGGAGCCATGCCTCCCACGCCGATACCTCACCATTCGCCCAGGCCATGCCAATGCTGATGCCCGCGGTGGTCTGCTCTGTGCCGGAATCCGGGGCGGGGTTCGCGCCCGCCCGCAGCAGCGCATCCCCCAGCCGTTGCAGGCTGCCCGAATCCTTGCGCTGTGCGAACACGACGAAGCCGTGGTCGCTGTAACGTGCCAGCAGGTCGTCATCACCGACGGCAGCGTGGAGCCGCGCGGCCAGCGCAGCGAGCAACTCGTCGCTGGCGGGCGGGTCCAGTTGGCGTGCCAGTTCGGCCATGCCATCGAGTTCGAGGTAGTACAGCGCGGCCGCCTCGTAACCGTCCGGTGCGGGCCCCGGCGACTCGGCCAAGCGCTGCTCGAACGCATGTCGATTGGGCAGTTGCGTCAGCGGGTCCGTCTCCCGCAGGCGTTTCATTTCCGTTTGGAGCCGTGCGTGCTCGTCGCGCGGCCGCAACACCAGGTGTACGCATTGCTCGCCGCCGAAGCGGACGCCTCGGCAGGCCAGGTCCGCCTCGAACGCATCGTGCCCGGGCGTGCTGACGGTGACGGCCAGGTCGCATTCGCCGCCGTTGCTCTGCAATTTGCTGAGCACCGTGCGCAGCCTGTCGGAGGAGGCCTCGACGCGCTCCAGCACGGATACGGCTGCCAGCTCGTCGAGATTGGCCGCACGCATGAGATCGAGGTAGACACGGTTGGCGCGAATGTGCAGACCCTCGTGCACCAGTGCCACGGCATCGGCCGTGGAGTCAAGCAGTGTGTCGTAGCACTGCTGTAGGTCGCGCAATGGGTCCTGCATGGGCCGGGCCCGCTTGGCGGCCTGCCACTCGCGCAGCAAGGTTTCGACCAGGCCGAGCAGTTGCTGGTTGTCATCGGCATTGAGCGTGATGCAGCGGTGGCCGGCGGCGGCTTCGATCAGGCGCTCCGGCGCTGCGGGGGAGAAGCGCACGCAGTTCATGGCCGAGGCGGCTTCGCCCAGGGCCATCACTTCATCAACGGGTGCCTCGACTGGCGCCGAGACATCGTAGATCAGCAGGTCCGCTCGTTCGGCCTGGAGCCGGTCCCGAACGCCGCGGCAATCGGCCGCAAAGGAAACACGAACCAGAATTCCATGATTACGCAGTAAGCTATTGATTTCTTCCGCGCATTCAGGGGAAGAGCCGACCACGAGTATGCCCAGGCTATCCATACGGCGGTTCACTCCGGGCTGCACCCCTCGCGGTCAGGTCGAACGTGAATAAGTAATTCAATATCAGGCGATTATGAGATGAATCAGAGAGCACTTCAACTTTCCTGCGCCGCCAGTCCCAGGGGTGGCAGGGGATTCTGGTAAGCGGGCCGGGGGGTGAGGGGTTTCGGACCCACGCGCCTGAGTGGCGAATGCGGTGCAGGCTGACGGGGGCCATCGTGCAGGCTAAAATTACCCTTTTGGGCCGCGGTCCGGGCGTTTCGACCCTTCCGCGGCGCCCGGCTTGGCTCGACATCAGGAGTGAAGGCATGGCCTCTTACAGCACCAACGAATTCCGGAGTGGATTGAAAATTGTCCTCGACGGCGACCCCTATGCCATCGTCGAGAACGAGTTCGTCAAACCCGGCAAGGGCCAGGCGTTCAATCGGGTCAAGGTCCGCAATCTGCTGACCGGCCGGGTGATCGAGAAGACGTTCAGGTCGGGCGAGTCCGTCGAGGCGGCCGACGTCTTCGAAAGTGAGGTGCAGTACCTCTACAATGACGGTGAGCACTGGCATTTCATGCACCCGGAGTCGTTCGAGCAGTATGCCTGCCCGAAATCGGTGGTGGGCGATGCCGCGCTGTGGATGAAGGAAGAGGACCGGTGCCAGTTGGTCCTTTACAACGGCGAGCCCATCAGCGTGCAACCCGCCAATTTCACGGAACTGCTCGTGGTCGAAACCGACCCGGGCGTGCGGGGTGACACATCGGGCAGCGGCGGCAAACCGGCCACGCTGGAAACCGGAGCGGTGGTGCGCGTACCGCTGTTCATCCAGGAGAACGAGAAGATTCGCGTGGATACGCGCAGCGGCGAGTACGTCTCGCGCGTCAAGGACTGATTCGTTGCCCGAAGCCCGCCTACTCCTGGCCAGGTACGTGGTGCCAGTGCGGCCGCGGGGCGTCGTGCTAGAAGACCACGCGGTGCTCATGGAAGGGGGAAAGATCACGTCCATCCTGCCCGCGAACGAGGCGGTTGTGCGCCATCCGGATGCCACGCCGGAGCGGTTTGACCACCATGTGCTGTTGCCTGGCCTGATCAACATGCATACGCATTCCCCGATGTCGCTGCTGCGGGGATACGCCGACGACCTGGCGCTGGAGACCTGGTTGCGCGACCACATCTGGCCAGCCGAGCAACGGTGGCTGAGCCCCGAGTTCGTGGCTGACGGCACGCGGCTCGCGGTCGCAGAGATGATCCGTTGCGGTACCACCTGCTTCAATGACATGTATTTCTTTCCCGACGTCACGGCCAGCGTCGTCGAGGAAGTCGGGCTCAGGGCCTGCATCGGCTTGCCAATCATCGAGTTTCCAACCGCGTGGGCCCGCGACTTCGAGGCGTACATCGCCAAGGCCCTGCAGGTGCACGACGCGCTGCGCGGGTGCGCGCTTGTGTCTACCGCACTCGCCCCCCATGCCGCCTATACCGTAACCGACGACATGCTGGCGCGAGTGGCGGAGCTTTCGGCCACGCTCGAACTGCCCGTGCACATCCACCTGCTGGAGATCGCCTGGGAGGCCAGGCATTCGCTGCAGGAATACGGCATGGGACCCTTGCAGCGCCTGCTCGATGTCGGCTTGCTGAACGAGCGTCTGATCGCGGTCCACATGGCCCACCTGCAAGACGAAGATATTCGGCTGTTGGCCGAGTCGGGGGTCAATGTGGTGCACTGCCCGGAGTCCAATCTCAAGCTGGCCAGCGGGTTCTGCAGAGTCGCGGACTTGCTGGCGGCGGGCGTCAACGTGGCGCTCGGCACGGACGGGGCAGCCAGCAACAACGATCTGGATCTGCTGGCCGAACTGCGTACCGCTGCGTTGCTGGCCAAGGGCGTGGCGGCAGACCCCTGCGCCCTCAGTGCTGGCGAGGCGTTGGAGTTGGTCACCATCAATGCCGCCCAGGCGTTAGGGCTGGGCGAGACGCTGGGCAGCATCGAGGTCGGCAAGCAGGCCGACCTGTGCGCGGTCGACCTGGACCGACCCCAATCCCAGCCGGTGCACCATGTGATCTCGCAACTGGTATATGCTGCCACCAGTGCGCAGGTCTCCGACGTGTGGGTGGGCGGCAGGCGCCTCCTGGAGGGCGGCGCGCTGACCGCCCTCGACTTGCCGCAGGTGATCGAACGCGCCGAGTGCTGGCGGCAGCGCATGGTCGGGTGATGAACGAGGCGATGAGATCGAATGGCAGGCAAACCTGACATCAATATCGATCCCGTCGAGCGCGAGCGGTTTGACGCGATCGCCGCCGGTTGGTGGGATCCGCAAGGCGATTCGAGGCCCCTGCATGACCTGAACCCGGCCCGGCTGCGCTACATCGCGGAGCGCGCCGAGCTGGCGGGCGCCGACGTGCTGGATGTCGGGTGTGGCGGTGGCATCCTCGCGGAATCCCTGGCCGCCCGCGGAGCGCGCGTGATCGGAATCGATGTCGCGAGCCGGGCCCTGGACGTGGCGCGGCTGCACTTGCTGGAATCCGGCCTGCAAGTCGACTACCACAGCGCCACGGCGGAAGAGTATGCAACCGCCCATGCAGCGCGTTTCGACGTGGTTGCCTGCATGGAGCTGCTCGAGCACGTGCCGGAACCCCGCTCGGTGGTGGCAGCCTGTGCCCGGCTGCTGAAGCCGGGGGGGCATTGCTTCATGAGCACGCTGAACCGCACACCTGCCGCCTTCGCGCTGGCCATCGTCGGCGCCGAGCACGTGGCGGGCATTTTGCCCCGGGGTACCCATCGTTACGACCGGTTCATCCGGCCCTCGGAATTGTCGGCCTGGCTGCGTGCGGCGGGGATGCAGGTGATGGATATCCGCGGTCTGCACTACAACCCCCTGACGCGCACGGCCCGCCTGGGCGGGCCGGTCATGGTGAATTACCTGGTTCATGCGCAGCGGTCCGGCAGGTCACCATGATTGCCGGGGTCCTGTTCGATCTGGACGGCACCTTGCTGGACAGTGCCCCGGACCTGGTAGGGGCACTGAACCACCTGCGCCGGCAGGAAGGCCTGGCCGAGGTCGAAGTCGCCGATTTTCGGCACGTCGCTTCGCGGGGTGCCGTTGGGCTGATCCGGGCGGGACTGCCGCCGGACAATGAGGGCGTGCTCGAGGCGCGGCGCGAGGCATTCCTCGAGTACTACGCGGCCAACAGCCTGCGCGCAACACAGCCTTTCGATGGGGTGCGGGACCTGCTGGAGCAACTTCAGCTGCGGGCGGTCCCATGGGGCGTGGTCACCAACAAGTTCGAATACCTGACACTCCCGATCCTGGCCGGCCTCGGTCTGCTGGCATCGGCCTCGTGCGTGATTTGCGGCGATACCCTGAGCCAGCGCAAACCGCACCCGGCACCGGTGCAGCTGGCCTGTGAACTGCTGGGTCTGCCTCCCGAGCGGGTGATCATGGTGGGGGATGACCTGCGCGATATCGAGGCGGGCCTGGCGGCCGGTACCGAGACGGCGCTCGCCGCATACGGCTACCTCGACCCGCTGGAGGATGCGCGCGGCGTGTCTGCCGGGTATGTCATCCAGGCGCCGGCGGACTTGTTGGGCCTGCCCGGTGCCTGGAATGAGTCCTGACAAGCAGGCCGGCAGGCAGGGGGCGCCGGCGTTTTTCGGGTCTGAGCCGCATGCGTGATTCGGATCGACAGTTCTGTCAGCAGGCGGCGTACGGACCGGGTCAGACCTTCTCCGTCAGCCATGGTTTCGCTGTCGGTGAGCAGATGGATTCGCTGTTGGCGCTGTATGCCTTCTTCGGCATGATCCGGGCCATTCCGCGGGAGGTGAGCGACCCGTCGGTGGGCTTGGCCAAGCTGGCGTGGTGGCGCCAGGAGCTCGCGGACGGGCGGGCCGGGCATTCCCAGCATCCGGTGGTCAGGGCCATGGCCGCGACCGGCATCGGGTCGGCATTGGAACAGCGTTTTCTGGACCGCTACTTCGCCGCGCACTCGGCTTTGCTGGACCCGCGCCCGGTCGCTGATGAGGGCGAATTACGGGCACGCGCCACCGAGATCGGTGGGCTCGAGGCCATCGCAGAATCGAAGGCCCTTGGCGGGCAAGGGCTGGAGGAGGCCTTGTCGCTGGTGGGTGCGGCCGCGTACGTCGGTTATCTGATACCCGATCAGCTGCCAGCCGCCGGTGCCGCACCGGACTGGTGGATTCCGCTCGACCTCCGGGCACGCCATGCTGTGGATGGAGCCGCCCAATCGCCAGTTGGCCGCCTCATGTTGGCCACACTGTGGTCCGAACTGGCGGCGGTGGCGCTGGGATGGCTGGGTGCCGGCCTGCAGCGGTTGGCCCGCGACGCTGCGAGTCCGTGTGAGCATGCGTCGTGTCACCATCTGCTGGTCAGGGTCACACTCGAGCGCCGGCGATTGCAGCGGCGTGCGGCAGGCCATGTGGCCGGGCGCGGCGCGGCGTTTGGCCATCTTGGGGATGTGATCGCGGCCTGGCGGCAGGCCAAGCGGGGCAGGCCGCAAGCGCGGCGGGTGGCGCCATGACGCAACGCACCGATCCGCAGCCAACCGCGGACGTGGAACCTTTCACCTGCATTGGAGGCTGTCACTGCGGCGCGGTCGCGTTCGAGGTCGATCTTGGCGAATGCGTCGAGGTCAGCCGTTGTAACTGCTCCATTTGCAGCATGTCGGGGTATTTGCATGTGATCGTCGAGCGCGACCGGTTCCGATTGCTGAGCGGTCGGGACCAACTGGCGGAGTACCGGTTCAACACCCAAACCGCCCGGCACCTGTTCTGTCGGCGCTGTGGCGTCAAGTCGTTCTACGTGCCGCGCTCGCATCCCGACGGTATCAGCGTCAACCTCAGCTGCATCGACCTGGCGCCGGAGCAGCGCGTGCGGATTACGGACTTCGATGGCCGCCATTGGGAAGAGAACATCGCCCGCCTGCGCGATGAGTGAACGGGGGCCGCAGCGGCGTGGGCCCGGCTCAGCGTTGCTTGTCGGAAATGACGTGCGGTCCCTTGCCGGCGGTCTTTTCGTATACCCCCTTGCCGGACTTGCGGTATTGCGTGAAACCGTGCTGTTCGAGGTTTTCCTTGCTGAGCGCCGTCGACGTGGAACCGAGGCTGGGTGCGCTGACGAGCTTGCGCACCGGGGCCTGGCAGCGAGGGCATTGGGGCACAGCCGGGTCGCTGATTTTCTGCAGCAACTCGAAGCCGTGAAGGCAATGATCGCAGCCCCGGGAGTCACTGGCCTGGTAGACATAAATGGGCATCGCGCGTCACTCGCTTGGGTGGTTCGGTGGCTTGCCCCGATCGATCGGGCTCCGGGCCGGCTCCAGGGCCCTGGCTTGCCAACCAAGAATGGTGGCATTCGTGGCGGGAGTCAAATCCGCTCGCGCAATCCGCTGATGCGCGAGGGCTTTGGATGCGGGCCGGTCCTCCGTAAGCTAAAGCGCACGACAGGTTCGCATGCCGGGGTGGCGAAAAGATGAATGCCAAGACCGTATTGATCACCGGCGCTGCAGGCGGGCTCGGCACCGAGCTCGCCATGTGCTTCGCGGCCCGGGGCGACCGGCTGCTGCTGCTGGACCGGCAGCCCGGCCGCCTGGATGCGCTCAGCGACGCCATCGTTGCCCGTGGCGCGGACTGCCCGGGCACCTGCCCCCTGGACCTCGCCTCCGCAGGGCCCGAGGCATTCGAGGATCTGACCCGGATTCTGGTCCGGGAATACGGGGGGCTGGACGTGCTGATCCATGCTGCAGCGCGGTTCACGGGACTTCGACCATTGGACCAGGTGCAGCCGCCCGAATGGCTGCACACCATGCAAGTCAATGTGAATGCCGCCTGGCTGCTGAGCGTGACGTGTCTGCCGTTGCTGCGGCAAAGCCGCCGCGGGCAGATCCTGTTCCTGCTCGATGACGAAGAACGGGTCACCCGCGCTTACTGGGGTGCCTACGGGGTCAGTAAAGTGGCGCTGCGGGGGATGGCGAAGTTGTTCGAGTCGGAGCTCGACGGATCCGGCGTGCAGGTGCTTGCGTACGATCCGGGGCCGATGCGCACGCCCCTCAGGGCCAGCGCCTACCTGGCAGAGGACCCCGAGACCCAGCCCCGCCCGGAGGATGCCGCCAGGCGGATCCTGGAGTTATTGGAACGCCCGCCCTGAAGGCCCTGCGCGGCGGGTGGTCTGGCGCCAATAGCTCAGCCCAGCGCTGCCTCGTAGCCGATCATGGCGAGCTTGGTCGATACGCCCCAGCGGTATCCGCCCGGCCCCCCCAGGCCGGTGATGACACGATGGCACGGGATCAGCCATGCCACCGGGTTCCGGCCGATGGCGGCGCCCACGGCACGGCTGGCCCCGGGCCGCTTCACACGCGCAGCGATGTGGCCGTAGCTGCAGTGCGTGGCGGGTGGAATGCTCAACAGCGCTTCCCACACCTTGAGCTGGAAAGGGGTTCCGCGCAGGTAGACCGGTACGCGGGGGCGGAGGGTTGTCGCGAAGACCGCCTGCAATTTCCGCTCGGCCTCCTGCGCGTGTTCCTTGAGCCGGGCGCCGGGCCATTGTGCCTCGAGCTGGGCCAGGGTGGCGGTCGTGCCGGTCCCGAGGCAAAACCCGAGGAAGCAGATGCCATGCTCAGTCCAGCCGACCAGGGCCGTGCCAAATGGGGTCTCGCCGAATCCGAATCCGATGGCGACCCCGGCAGCTGAACGGCGCACCTGGCCGGGGGTCATCGATTCTGTGGTGAGCATGAGGTCATGCAGACGCCCCGGGCCGGACAGGCCGCATTCGAGGGCCGCGTCCAGCACGGTCTCGCCGCGCTTCAAGCGGTGCAACGCCTCCTCCTTGGTCAGGAATTTAACGAACTGCTTGGGGCTGATGCCCGCGTAGGCCTTGAAGACACGCTGCAGATGAGCGGGGCTCAAACCCACGTGCCGGGCGAGTTCTGTCAGTGATGGCTGCTGCTGGCGGTTTTCGACCAGCCAGTCCAGCGCGCCGGCAATGACCTCGAATTGATGCGGGGAGTGCATGCGCTCATTTTAAGCGGAGCGCGTATCGGCGCCACCCGATTCTTGCGTATCGCCGTGAAGGGCATGTCGGGTACCATGGAGGGCGGGTGAGCGAAAGGGCCTGGATATGTCTGAAGATCTTTTTCTCAAAATCATCCGGCGAGAAGTGCCGGCCGACATCGTTTACGAAACAGACGAGGTGCTGGCCTTCAGGGACATCAATCCGCAGGCGCCGGTGCACGTGCTGATCATTCCCAAGGTGCACATCCGGACGATCGACGACCTTGAATCAGAGCATGCTGAACTGGTTGGAAAGCTGTTCCTGGCAGCCCGGGACATCGCAGGTGCCGAGGGTCTGTCGGATGTGGGCTACCGAGTGGTGATGAATTGCAATGAGGGTGGCGGTCAGGCGGTGTTTCATATTCACCTGCACCTGTTGGGAGGCAGGCCTTTTTCCTGGCCACCTGGGTAAGCGGTCGACTGCCGTGGGGCAGGGCGTCTCGCGCGGGTGTGCGCGGCCCCGTTAAGCCGGCCCTGCGGCGCGCTACGCAAGAGATGCCCCTGCGAAGCGCAGGGGCAAATTTCCCGTTGGTACATCTTCGAGCCTGTCAGCTGCCTTTTATTGCCCGGCGTTGATCAGTTGCCCGAATAACTCCTTGTCGTCAAATGGGTCGATGCTCGATTCGTTGCAGAAGCCCGTCGTACCGTGCACCGGCACGTCGGTGAACGAGACCACTTCCGCATATCCCGCATCCAGCACACTGACTGTCGCCGTGTTGCAACCCAACAGGACTTCCATCTGCAAGCTGTTATCACCCGGCAGTGTTATGGCAATGGCATCTGAGCCGGTGCCTGAGCCTGCGACCAGGATTGTGGAGCCGGAGTCAATTTCTTGCGATTCTGACCCAGTTCCCGAGCCCGCTACGTCGGTCCCGGTGCCTGAGCCCGCTACGTCGGT
>JABAOE010010679.1_pt1 | contig 44233 bp, 41 predicted proteins | sample 7062141 | NCBI WGS metagenome assembly JABAOE01 (sample SAMN14538627, study PRJNA623070) | marine sediment metagenome | biome: marine biome [ENVO:00000428]; feature: marine pelagic biome [ENVO:01000023]; material: deep marine sediment [ENVO:00002113] | place: India: Gulf of Khambhat ...
CACATCGACCACGGCAAGTCGACCCTGGCCGACCGGCTGATCCAGCGCTGCGGCGCCGTCAGCGAGCGCGAGTTCCGCGACCAGATCCTGGACTCGATGGACCTCGAGCGCGAGCGCGGCATCACCATCAAGTCCAACTCGGTGACCCTGAAGTACGAGGCGCAGGACGGCCAGACCTACCAGCTGAACCTGATCGACACGCCGGGCCACGTCGACTTCTCGCACGAGGTGCGGCGCTCGCTGATGTCCTGCGAGGGGGCGCTGCTGCTGATCGACGCCTCGCAGGGCGTCGAGGCGCAGACCGTGGCCAACCTGTACCTGGCGCTCGAGTACGACCTCGAGCTCCTCCCGGTCATCAACAAGATCGACCTGCCCTCGGCCGACCCGGCGCGGGTGCGTGCCGATATCGAGGAAATCATCGGCCTCGATGCGCATGAGGCGGTGCTGATCAGCGCGAAGACCGGCGAGGGCATGGAGACGTTGGTCGAGACGCTCATCGCGCGCATACCCCCGCCGGCGGGAGACCCCGGGGCACCGCTGCAGGCGCTGATCATCGACTCGTGGTTCGACAATTATGTCGGTGTCGTGTCGCTGATACGAATCGTCAACGGCGAACTCGGAGCGGGCGGCAAGATGTCCGTCATGTCGACGGGTGACTCGTATCTCGTGAACGAAGTCGGGGTATTTACACCCAAGATGCAGCGCCGGGATTCGCTGAAGACGGGCGAGGTGGGGTATGTGGTGGCGGGCATCAAGGAGATCGACGGCGCGCCCGTCGGCGACACGATCACACTCGAGGCGCGACCGGCGAGTGCGCCGCTGGCAGGCTTCCGGCCGGTCAAGCCCAGGGTATTCGCGGGCCTGTTCCCGGTGCAGTCCGATCAATTCGAGTCGTTTCGCGAGGCGCTGCAGAAATTGCGGCTGAACGACGCGGCATTGCACTTCGAACCCGAGTCGTCGGCCGCCCTGGGATTCGGCTTTCGCTGTGGTTTCCTCGGCATGCTGCACATGGAAATCGTCCAGGAGCGCCTGGAGAGGGAGTACGGCCTGAGTATCATCACGACGGCACCGACGGTGGCCTTCGAATTGCTGACCCGGCAGGGCGAGGTCCGGTATATCGATAACCCGGCCTTGCTGCCGCCAGCCGCGGAGATCGAGGAGCTCCGCGAGCCCCACATCGATGCCAGTCTGCTCGTGCCCCAGGAATATCTCGGCGCGGTCATGCAACTGTGCGTATCCAGGCGCGGCGTGCAGAGGCGCATGGAGTATCACGGCAGGCAGGTGGCGCTCGAGTACGATTTGCCCATGGCGGAGGTGGTACTGGATTTCTTCGACCGCCTGAAGTCGGTGAGTCGTGGTCATGCGTCATTCGACTATGAGTTCTCGCGCTTTCTACCGGGAGACCTCGTTAAACTGGATATTCTGATCAACAAGGAACGCGTCGACGCCCTGTCGCTGATCGTGCATCGCGATTCGGCGCGCAGGCGCGGTCGCGAACTCGTCGACAAGCTCAAGGAACTGATCCCTCGCCAGATGTTTTCGATTCCGGTCCAGGCGGCGATCGGCGGAGAGGTCGTTGCGCGCGCCGACATCAAGGCCTTCCGCAAGGACGTCACGGCGAAGCTCTACGGTGGCGATGTGACCCGCAAACGCAAGTTGCTAGAGAAGCAGAAGGCCGGTAAAAAGCGCATGAAGCAACTCGGGAATGTCGAAATTCCGCAGGAGGCGTTCCTGGCCGTGCTCAAGGTCGGCCGAGACTAGGCGGGGTGTGCGTTTGTCGACTTCAGGATGGTGGGCCGCTTGAGCAGGATTGATCGGGGTAGCTGATGAGCATTGATTTCTCACTGATTCTCGTCGTTGTGACGGCGGCCAGCGGCGCGATCTGGGGCGTCGACGCGCTATTCTTTCGGTCGCGCCGCGCCGCATTGGCGGAAGGCGAACAGCCCGTCGAGCCGGTCGTCGTCGAATACGCGCGCTCTTTTTTCCCGGTCTTGCTGATCGTGCTGATTGTTCGCTCGTTCCTGTTCGAGCCGTTCCGGATCCCGTCGAGCTCGATGGTGCCGACGCTGCTGGTCGGTGACTTCATCTTCGTCAACAAGTACACGTACGGTCTGCGACTGCCGGTGATCAACACGAAGATCGTCGAAATCGGCGAGCCGAGGCGCGGCGATGTGATCGTTTTCAAGCTCCCGGCGGATCCGGGGACAAACTACATCAAGCGGCTGGTCGGTCTGCCGGGTGACACCGTCCGGTATCACAACAGGCGGTTGTATATAAACGGCGAACCGGTCGAGACAGAGGATCTCGGCATGTACCAGGGCGCCGGCCAGATCGGGGCGATGCTGTACAATGAGAAGCTCGGCGACCTGGAGCATAAGATCCTGCTGATGCCCGGGCAGCGCAGCCTCGAGGGCACGTTCCGCGTGCCGCAAGGGCATTATTTCATGATGGGTGACAATCGCGACAACAGCAAGGACAGTCGTTATCGCGGGGTCGGCATCATCCCCGAGAACTATGTCGTCGGCAAGGCGGTCAGGATCTGGATGAATTGGAGTATTCCCGAGATGCCGAAATGGGGTCGAATCGGCATGGCGATCCACTGATCAAGGGTTATCTCGCGGGTTACGGGTGTGCGCAGCAAAGTGGGAGACCGGTTATGAGAGACAAGCAACGAGGCATGACGCTGATCAGTCTGGCGATTGTCGTGGCGTTCGTCGCCTCATACGGATTTGCCGTCCTGAAGGTCATTCCGTTTTACCTCGAACAGGTCAAGATCACGCGCATCCTGAAAGACGTCGAGACAAACCTGAGCGGCAGCGCTCCGAGCGCGACACAGATTCGCGATGCCATCGACAAGCGCCTGAACATCGAGATGGTCTATAACCTGAGCGCCAGGGACTTCAAGATCAAGAAGAGCGGTGTCGGGTACATCGTGAACGCGAAGTATGAACGTCGCGCCTCGTATTTCGGCAACCTCTATCTGGTCGTCGCCTATGACAAGTCCGTAGAGATCCGACGTTGACGACGACCGGGAATTGGTGTGAAAAGGCTCTGCGCTACCAATTTTCGGACGAAGACCTTCTCACGCAGGCGCTGACACACCGCAGCGCGTCGACACTCAACAACGAGCGACTCGAATTCCTCGGCGACGCCGTCGTGGGCCTCGCGATCGCGCGCGCGGTTTACTCGGCCAAGCCGGGAGCCGATGAGGGCATGCTGAGCCGATATCGGGCTGATCTCGTTTGTCGCGAGTCACTCGCCGAGATCGCCCGCCAACTCGGCGTCGGAGCCCGCCTCGTGATGGGCAGCGGCGAATACCGGACCGGTGGGCACCAGCGGACGTCGGTACTCGCCAACGCGCTCGAAGCTCTGTTCGGCGCGATATTGATCGACGGCGGCTACGGCGCGGCGCGGGATGCAGTGCTGCACGCCTTCGCTGCTCGGCTCGCGGAACTGCCCGTGGAGCGAGACCTCAAGGACCCGAAGACCCGCCTGCAGGAATTGCTGCAGGCACGTCGGCTGCCGCCGCCGCAGTACTCGCTGACCGCCACCTCGGGGGCGGAACACGAGCGGAGCTTCGAGGCGAGTTGCCGGATCGATGCGCTCGACTTGACGACGCACGGGCGCGGGACCAGCCGCAGGCGCGCCGAGCAGGGCGCTGCGCTGGAGGCTCTGGATCGGATCGCCGATGACTGACGCGCGCTCCGACTCGGTCGCCGAGACCCCCCGATTCCGCGCCGGGTTCGTGGCTGTCGTCGGCCGCCCGAATACCGGCAAGTCCACGCTGGTCAACGCTCTGGTCGGAGAAAAAATCAGCATCGTCACGTCGAAGCCGCAGACAACCCGCCACAGTATTCTCGGCATACTCCAGCAGCCCGATGCCCAATTGATCTTCGTCGATACCCCGGGAATTCACAGTGGCCGGCGGAGGCTGATCAATCGGGCGATGAACCGCGCGGCGACCGGGTCACTGGCCGGTGCGGACCTCGCGCTGTTCGTCGTCGAGGCGACGCGCTGGACGGCGGAGGATGACCGGGTCGCGCGCACCCTTCGGGAAGCCCGCATACCGGCCTTGCTGGTCGTCAACAAGCTGGACCTGCTGCCGCGACGCCAGGACGTTTTGCCGGTGCTGCAGGACTATCAGAGGAGGGGAGACTTCGTCGAGATCGTGCCCGTGTCCGCGCGGCGCGGCACGAATCTGGATCGGCTGCTCGAGCTGATTCGTTTGCGCCTCCCGGAGGGGGAGGCACTGTTTCCGGCCGGCGCAATTACCGATCGCGGCCCGGAGTTTCGAGTCGGCGAAGTCTTCCGCGAGAAACTGCTCGACGCGCTGCGTGACGAGGTGCCGTATGGTCTGGCGGTCGAGGTGCTGGCACTGGAGGAGCGCGAAGACCTGATGCTGGTGGACGCGTTGATCTGGGTCGAGAAGGAATCGCACCGCGGCATCGTCGTCGGTCAGGGCGGCGGTCGGCTGAAGCAGATCAGTACCGACGCCCGCGTGGACCTGGAACGGATCTTCGGTCGGCGCTTCTACGTCAAGGCGCACGTCAAGGTCCGGGAAAACTGGAGCGACAGCGCTCGAGCGCTGCGTCAGCTCGGCTACGAGGTGCCGCGATGAATGCGGCCGTCGAGCGGGTCGAGATGGAAGCCGCGTACCTGCTGCATTCGCATCCCTACCGGGAGTCGAGCCGGGTCGTCGAGGTCTTCAGTCAGCAGCACGGGCGCGTCGGCCTGGTGGCCAACGGCGCGCGACGGCCGAAGTCCAGGTGGCGGACCGCGTTGCGGCCGTTCCAGCCGCTGCGTGTGTCATGGTCCGGACGCGGTTCCCTGTGCACGCTGCGCGTCGCCGAACCCTCCTCGCCGGCGTTCGACATCGCTGGTCTCAAGCTGATGTCGGCATACTATCTGAACGAGCTGCTGCTCGCGCTGGTGCAGCGACGCGATGCCCATCCAGAGCTGTTCGCGCATTACGCCGCCGCGCTCGCCGCGCTGGCCGGTAAGGACGATGCGGAGGCGGTCCTCAGGCGATTCGAGGTCTTGCTGCTCGCGGAGATCGGCTATGGGCTGGTCGTCGACGGCGACGCCGTCACACGGCAGCCGCTGCGGGCCGAGTGTCGCTACGACTACGTTATCGATCGTGGCCCCGTTCCGATCGAATCGGACGGCGGTGGTGAACTCGTCTTCACCGGCGCCGACCTGCTGGCGATCGGCCGCGGTGAGTGCGAGGGGCAGCGCCAACTCAGCAACGCCAAGCGCCTGTTGCGGCCGCTGCTGAATCGCGCGCTCGGTGGCAAGACGCTCAGGACGCGCGAGGTGCTGAGCGCGATGCTGCGATGAACCCTCGAACCGACATCCACCTCGGCGTCAACGTCGACCACGTCGCCACCCTGCGCCAGGCGCGAGGCACGAGTTACCCCGACCCGGTCGAGGCGGCGCTCCTCGCCGAGAAAGCGGGTGCCGACTCGATTACCGTGCACCTGCGCGAAGATCGGCGCCACATCCAGGACGACGATGTGCACCGGCTGGCCGAGCGTATGACGACACACATGAACCTGGAGATGGCCGTGACGGACGAGATGATCGGGATTGCGCGCGCGGTCAGGCCCACCGACTGCTGCCTGGTGCCGGAGCGGCGTGAGGAACTGACGACGGAGGGTGGTCTCGACGTCGCCGGCCGGCTCGAGCGGGTCGCCGAGGCCTGTCAGGCGTTGACGGAAGCCGGGATCCGGGTTGCGCTGTTCATCGATCCCGACGTCACGCAGCTCGATGCCAGCCTGGCGGTGGGCGCGCCGGTGGTGGAGCTCCACACTGGCTGCTACGCCGATGCTGAGACCGATGCTCAACGGGCGGCGGAATTGCAGCGAGTCACGGACGCCGCGCGCTATGGCGCGGAGCTGGGTCTGACGATCCACGCCGGCCACGGCCTGCACTACGACAATGTCGTGCCGATCGCCGCGATCGATCAGATCGTCGAACTGAACATCGGGCATGCCATCGTCGCGCGCGCTGCGTTCGATGGTCTGGCGAAAGCGGTGGCCGACATGAAGCGCCTGATGGTTGGAGCCCGGGTGGCATGATTTTTGGTATCGGTATCGACATACTGGAATCCGCGCGCGTCACGAAGGCGTACCAGCGGCACGGCCGGCGCTTCGCGGAGCGGATCCTGATGCCGGAAGAATTGGTGCTATTCTCGGAGCAGGATCGACCAGAGCGGTTTCTCGGCATGCGCTTCGCGGCCAAGGAGGCGATCGTCAAGGCGATGGGGACGGGATTCGCGCACGGCATGTGGGTGCGTGACGCCGGCGTTCTGGCGGATCACCGCGGCCGGCCCGAGATCATCTTCTCCGCGCGGGGCCGGGAACGCTGCGACGAGCTCGGCGTCGGTGACGGGCACCTGACGCTGAGCGATGAGGCCGGGCTCATCGTCGCCGTCGCCATACTGATGAGGAAGCCATGAGGTACCTGGTATTCGACATCGAAACCGTGCCTGACGTCGAACTCGGCAGACGACTGCTGGGAATCGGCGAACTGTCCGACCAGGACGTCGCCAAGGCGATGGAGTTTCGGCAACTGCAGGAGTCGGGTAGCGAATTCCTGCCGCTGTATCAGCATCGCGTGGTGGCGATATCGGTCGCGCTGCGCGCCGGAGACAGCCTGAAACTTTGGAGCCTCGGCGATCTCGAGAGTGACGAGGCCGAGTTGATCCGGCGCTTCTTCGACGGTCTCGAACAGTTCAGCCCGGAACTGGTCTCGTGGAACGGCAGCGGTTTCGATCTGCCGGTCCTGCATTACCGCGCCTTGCTCCATGGTATATCGGCGCCGCGCTACTGGGAGATTGGCGACGAGGATCGCGAATTCCGCTACAACAATTACCTGAACCGCTTTCACTGGCGGCATATCGATGTGATGGATGTACTGTCCGGCTTCAATCCCCGCGCGCGGGCCGGTCTCGACGCGATCTCCGTCATGCTGGGCTTTCCGGGCAAGATGGGGATCAAGGGTGATCAGGTTTGGGACTATTACCGTGACGGACAGCTGGAGAAGATCCGCAATTATTGCGAGACGGATGTGCTGAATACCTACCTCGTCTTCCTGCGTTTTCAGCACATGCGCGGTGTGCTTCAAGATGCGCAGCTCACCGCGGAGCTGGAGCAGGTGAGGGATTTTCTGGCTGCGGGTAGCGAGGCTCACCTGCGGGAATTCCTCGCGGCGTGGGATTCCGCCGCACAGGGGGGCGGCGATTGAGCCGAGGCCAACGGGAGCCGGAAACGGCCCGGATCATCGACGCGACCCTCGATGGACGCGGCGTCGCTCGTCCGCCCGGCAAGGCCGTGTTCGTGCGCGGCGCGCTGACCGGCGAGAAGGTGCGTTTCGTCCGCCGCCGGAAGAAGCGCAGTTTCGACGAGGCAGAGCTTCTCGAGATCCTGGAGCCTTCGCCGCTGCGCGTCGAACCGCGGTGTTCGGTCTTCGGCATCTGCGGGGGGTGTGCCCTCCAGCATCTCGATGCCGCCGAACAGCTCGCGCTCAAACAGGCAGCCCTGCTGGACAACCTGGGCAGGATCGGCTCGGTGCAGCCGGCGCGGGTGCTCGACCCAATCGCCGGGCTCGCCTGGGGGTACCGGCGCAAGGCGCGGCTGGCGGTGAAGCACGTGACCGGGAAGGGGCGGGTCCTCGTCGGATTTCGCGAGCGAAACAAGCCCTATGTCACGGATATGTCGCGTTGCGAGACGCTGCATCCGGCGCTTGCACAGCGTCTCGGCGACCTGGCGAGGCTGATCGAGGGGCTGACGATTCGTGACCGGCTCCCACAGATCGAGGCGGTCGTGGGTGATAACGGCGTTGCCATGGTCTTCCGGGTTCTGGAGCCGCCCGGCGCGAATGATCGTGACCGACTCGAAGACTTCGGCTGTCGGCACGGCATCCATGTTCTGCTGCAGAGCGGGGGGCCGGACAGTATCGAACTACTGAACGGTCCCCCCGATGGTGACCCGCTCTACTACGAGATACCGGGTTTCGGCATCAAGATCGAATTCTCGCCCCTCGACTTCATTCAGGTGCATGCCGAGGTCAACGGCAGGATGATTGCCCGGGCGCTCGAGTTGCTGGCTCCCGACGAAACGGCGCGCGTGCTCGACCTGTTTGCGGGCCTCGGGAATTTTTCGCTGCCGCTGGCGACGCGAGCACGCGCGGTGGTCGGGCTCGAACTTTCGCCCGACATGGTCGCCCGCGCCGGTCACAACGCCGCGCGGAACGGCATCGGTAACGCGGTGTTCCGCCGTGCGGACTTGAGTGCGCCAGCGGCGGCGGAGACGTTCGAACGCGACGATTTCGATCTCGTGATGCTGGATCCCCCGCGGACCGGTGCGATGGAGATGCTGGGGATCCTCGGTCGGATCGCGCCGCGCCGAATCGTGTATGTGTCCTGCCACCCGGGCACGCTCGCGCGAGACGCGAAGCACCTCGTGCACGACCTGGAATTCGAGCTAGCGGCGGCCGGCGTCATGGATATGTTTCCACAGACCAGCCACGTCGAATCGATCGCGCTGTTCGAACGGAACTGACGGGCGCCGTCGTTTAGGTTACGTTGATACCATGAGAGAGCGCCTGGTCCGCATCAGCCTGACGCAGCAGGTACTGGACGTCGTCGACGCCGGGGCCGTGCGCCGGCATTTCCCGGTGTCGACGTCTTCCTGGGGGCCCGGAGAACGCGTCGACAGCCTTTGCACGCCGCGGGGCCGCCATGTCATACGCGCCAAGATTGGCGCAGGCATGCCGCCCGGTGCCGTGTTCGTCGGCCGGCGAGCCACGGGCGAAATTCTGGATGCCGACCTTGCGCGGCGCCATCCGGATCGGGACTGGATACTGACCCGCATTCTCTGGCTCAGCGGCTGCGAGCCGGGACGCAATCGCCTCGGCAGCGTCGACTCGATGCGCCGGTTTATCTATATCCATGGCTCGCCCGACGACGTTCCGATGGGCGTGCCGACCTCGCATGGGTGCGTGCGCATGAGCAATGCCGACGTCATCGCGCTATTCGGCATGGTTGACGTCGGCACGCCGGTTGAATTAATACCGTAACGGTCATGACGCTCGGACCCCTGATGGTGGACATCGCCGGCCTCGCTCCGACGGCCGAGGAAACAGAACGATTGCGGGATCCGCGCATCGGTGGCGTGATCCTGTTCAGCCGCAATTACGAATCCGTGGATCAGCTGCGGGAGCTCGTGACCGCCTTGCATGCGGTGCGCTCGCCGCAGCTGCTGGTCGCGGTGGATCAGGAGGGGGGTCGCGTACAACGATTCCGCGACGGCTTCAGCGAGCTCCCGCCCGCCCGCTGGCTCGGCCATGAATACGATATCGACGCGGATCACGGGCGGGAACTGGCGCGAGCCTGCGGTTGGCTGATGGCCGCGGAATTGCGAGACGTCGGCATCGACATCAGTTTCGCGCCGGTCGTCGATCTGGACCTTGGATTGAGCGAGGTCATCGGTGATCGCGCATTCCACCGGGATCCGGACGCGGTCGTGGCACTGGCGGCGTCTTACGTCAGTGGGATGCGACAGGCCGGGCTGATGGCGGTCGCGAAACATTTCCCGGGCCATGGCGCCGTCGTCGCAGATTCACACGAGGAGCTTCCGGTCGACCACCGCGACCTGGAGGCGATGGCTGGCGACCTGCTGCCGTATCGACGACTGATCGATAATGGCCTGATGGGCATCATGATGGCCCACGTCAAATATCCCGCAATCGATCGACGAATCGCGAGCCTGTCCCCCTATTGGCTGCAGACCGAGCTGCGCATGAACATCGGCTTCTCCGGCGCGATCTTCTCCGACGACCTGAGCATGTCCGCGACCGAGGTGGTTGGCGACGTGCCCGAGCGGGTGCGCCAGACGCTGGAGGCCGGGGCCGACATGGCCCTGATCTGCAACGATCCGGATGCCGTCGGGCGAACGCTCGAGGCGCTCGAGTTGCTTGGCAACCCGGCCAGCCTCGCGCGCCTGGTCGCGATGCGCCCGCAGCCGCCGAGTCGCGATGGCGGCCGGTTCCGCGACACGTCAGAATGGCGCGCGGTCGTGGCACGGATCGAGAAGGCGTCGACACGCCCACCGCTCGTTCTCGATGGGTGAGGGCATGAAGAACTTCCCGGATGCCGAGGTCGTCGCCACCGAGGCGGACGTGCAGCGCGCGTACGAGCGCCTCGCCGTCAAGTTGCAGCCGGCGATCTTCGCCGATGAATGCGTCGTGCTGGGCGTGCTGATGGGCGGTTTGCTGCCGATGGCGCGCTTGTCCTGCATGCTGCGCGGCGACTTCGAAATGGACTACTGCCAGGTGAGCCGTTATCGGGGCGGAACGCACGGGGGCGATTTCGAGTGGCTTCATGCACCGCGCACGGATCTGAAGTCGAAGACGGTGCTGCTGATCGACGACATCTTTGACGAGGGCGTCACCATGGACTACGTCGTCCGCGCGTGCCGCGAGCTGGGCGCGGCGCGCGTGGTGACGGTCGCGCTCGTTCGCAAGCGTCATGATCGCGTCGCCGTCGACATGCGGCCCGACCTCGTCGGACTCGAGGTGGATGACCGGTTCGTGTTCGGTTGCGGCATGGATTACCGACATCGCTGGCGACATTTGCCGTCGATTTACGCCCTCCTCGACGACGCATGAAAACAATCGGATTGATCGGGGGTACGGGCGGACTTGCCGTGGCCCAAGCGGAGCCGGACAGCCCGCGCTCGGTGACGACGCCCTATGGTGAAACCTCGAGCCCGATACTGAGTTGGACGACGGACCGTGGCCGCTTTTATTTCATTGCGCGTCACGGGCTCGATGGCTCGATTCCCCCGCACCTGGTGAACTACCGCGCCAATGTCTGGGCATTGCACGAACGGTCACCGGACTATGTCATCGGCATCAATGCGGTTGGGGGGATCTCGCCGGCTGCCGAGCCCGTCCGACTGGTATTTCCCGATCAGCTGGTGGACTACACCTGGGGACGGGCGCATACGTTCGCGGACGGCGAGATGCAGCCGCTGCAACACATCGAATTCGCCGCGCCCTTCGGCGCCCGCGCGCGCGCCGCGCTGCTAGCCGCGGCGAGTCAACTCGGTCTCGACTTCCATCCGACAGGCACCTATGGCGCGACGCAGGGGCCCCGGCTCGAGACGATGGCCGAGATCGACCGCATGGAGCGTGACGGCTGCGACATTGTCGGCATGACCGGCATGCCGGAGGCCGCGCTGGCCCGCGAGGTGGGGCTTGATTACGCGATCTGCGGCGTCGTCGTCAATCGGGCTGCCGGCCGCGCAACCGGCGGCGGAACTGATGCGCCGGGCATACACGCCGAAATGGAACGCTACCTCGACGCCGGCATGGAGCAGGTCCGGCGGCTCCTCAACCATGCCTGACCCGCGGGCGGGGACAAACGATTGTCGAGTGATCCGCATCACAGACGCGGGCGCCGTCGCTGCCTATATTTGACATGTTACGTGGTGGCGAGCGACCACCGTGGCACGAAGGCGTTGAGCGGGTAGGCGAGTGCCGCTTTATCTAGAAAGTGTTTAGATTTAATTTACAAATCATTGATTAATATCACAAAAAATATAGCACTTCAGGCGCTGGATTGCAGCACCCAACCGATGCTGATCGTCGACGCTCAGAAGTCCACTCTGCCGATCATCTATATCAATACGGCGTTCGAGACGCTCACCGGCCTGGAGGCGGTTGACATCATCGGCAGCCGCCTGGACGAGCTCGTCGCCCGCGGCCGGACGCCTGATCGGACGGGACAGTGGCGAATGGATGGCGACGAGGAATCCGAGCAGACCTGGCGCCTGCGAGGCGGGGCCGAACTTCGCGTCTGCGTGCGTCGGTCACCGCTGTTCAAGCGGCCCGGCCGACCGTCGTACTGGTTGCTGACGGTCCTCGAGCGCCTCGGCGGCGGTGCGGCGGGAGGCGAAGCGGCATTGCGCGACGCGCTGCATGATGCGCGCCGCGAGCTGAAACGACTGGAACGAATCGATCCGGCGACCGGCATTCCTAACGAGAGCGCGTTCGACGAGATACTCCATCGCGACTGGGCGATCGCCCGCCGGGAGCAGCGGCGAATCGGCATCGTGGTCTTTCAGGTCGATTACCTCGAAGCATACCGGGACAAGCTCGGCAAACACGCGACAAATTCGGTGCTTCGCAAGATCGCCCACGCAATCAGCGGTTCCCTGCGCAGGGCCGGTGACTTCGGCGCGCGCGTGGGCGACGACCGGTTCGCGGTGATCCTCGGCAGCGCGGATGACAGGCAGATGCGGGATTTCGCGGCGCGGGCGGTCAAGAATGTCAACAATTTGTCGATCCCGCACCCGACATCCCCCGTAGCGCGGCATATCACCATTTCCTTCGGTGCGGCGAACGAGGCGCCGGAATGGTCCTCGACTTACAGTACCTTGCTCGACACGGCGGTGCAGCGGCTGACCGACAATCTGCCCAGACCGTCCGCCGGCGCAGACGAAACCTGTTCGGGGACTCGCACCGACCTGCTGCGACTCACTCGCTGAAGTCGCCCGATTCTTCCAGTTCTTCGCCTACTTCGACCCGGCTGACCAGCGCGATCACCCCGAACTGTGGGTGGTCGAAATACTGGGGATTGACGCCACGAATTCTGCGCGATTCCTGCAGGTGGTGGGCGGGCGTCAGGGCCGGGACGACGGGCGTCGCGGGTTCCTGCGGCGTGAAGACGTCGCCGTACGTCGGCACGGACTCGGCTTCTGAAGGCGTCGGCTCGGGCGGATCGGCCGACAGGTCCAGGTCGACCTCCATATGCAGGTAGCGACCCTTGTAAACCGTGATCGTACCCCTGAGTCTGACATCGTCGAGGAGGTCCGCGGCCACGGGGAATGGCACGGCCTGGTCCGCCGGGAGGGCGGCCTGTATCCACGCTCGATATAGCATCGGTTCGTACGCATCGAGACGCTCGAGGCGCGCGTAGACGCTCCGCAATTCGCGACCTTCCGTCGGCACGTAGTCCGGGAATCCCGCGATCGGATCCAACAGGTGGAAATCGACCTGTGGTCCCTTCCGCCGGCGCGCCGAGGCTTTGCCCCGTGTCGGTGGCTCCGCAGATGGTCCCGCCGGACCCTGCCGGGCAATCAGGTCGAGGTCCAGCGGTGACGATCGAATGACGAACTGGCCGGCCGCCTGCTCGGCCGTGTTGCGGCTCTGGTCGAGGTGGCGGAACACGACGACCTCGATTGCGTAGCGATCCGTCATCCAGGGATCGCTGGTGGTGTCTTCGGCGGGTGCGCCTTGAGCGAGCGCCGCGCTCAGTAACAGGGCCGCGAGGCGGCCGCGATGGGGGCAGGATTTTAGGCGCATGCAAGGCGTCCGATTAGTTCGACGGCATAATCGAATCGGTCCTGTTCGGCAACCTCGTCCCGAATCTTCAGCCGCTGCTGCCGGTCCAGTCGGAACCGCTCCGGTGCGGATTCTAGCAGTTGCACGAGCGTCACGGGGTCGACCGTCGTGCGTGGCCCGAACTCGACGATCCCGCCGTGCGCGCCGACCTCGAGCCGATCGATGCCGAGCGGATCGGCGCGCAGGCGAATCGACGTGCTCCGGAACAGGTTACGGGCCGGCTCCGGCAATGGCCCGAACCGATCCATCAGTTCGATCTGCAGCCGCTGGAGTTCGTCGTCGCTTTGCGCGCTGGCGATCCGTTTGTAATGCACGAGCCGCAGGTGGACATCGGGCAGGTAGTCGTCGGGCAGCAGCGCCGGCACGTGCAGGCTGATTTCGGCCCCCGCCCGGGCCGTAATGTCGAGGTCCGGTTCGAGGCCATCGCGCATGGCCTGCACCGTTCGTGACAGCATTTCGTTGTACAGCGAAAAACCAATCTCCTGGATCTGACCGGTCTGATCTTCCCCGAGCAGTTCGCCCGCGCCCCTTATCTCGAGGTCGTGTGTCGCCAGTACGAATCCCGCCCCGAGGTCTTCCAGCGATTCGATCGCGGCCAGCCGCTTCTGCGCATCCGCCGTCAGCCCCTCCGGCGGCGGTGTCAACAGATATGCGTAAGCCTGGTGGTGCGAGCGGCCGACGCGACCGCGCAGCTGGTGCAGCTGCGCGAGGCCGAAGCGGTCGGCGCGATTGATGATGATCGTGTTCGCGGACGGCACGTCGATACCGCTCTCGATGATCGTGGTGCAGACCAGCACGTGAAAGCGCCGATGATAGAAGTCGTTCATGACGCGTTCGAGGTCCCGCTCGTGCATGCGCCCGTGCGCGACTTCGACCCCGGCGTCCGGCGCGAGTTCGGCGACGCGGTCGGCGATCCGACGGATATCCTCGATGCGATTGTGCACGAAGTAGACCTGGCCGCCACGCTTGAGCTCACGCTGGCATGCCTCGCGAATCAGCGCATCGTTCCACCGCGTCACGAAGGTCTTGATCGACAGGCGGGACTCCGGAGGCGTGGCAATCAGCGACAGTTCCCGCAGGCTGCCTAGCGCCATGTTCAGCGTGCGCGGGATCGGGGTCGCGGTCAGCGTCAGTATGTCTACCTCGGCGCGCAGGGTCTTCAGGCGCTCCTTGTGGCGGACGCCGAATCGGTGCTCTTCATCGACGATGACGAGGCCGAGGTCGCCGAACGCGACACCTCGCTGCAGCAGTCGGTGCGTGCCCACGACGATATCGATCGCACCGGTGCGGAGACCGTCCAGCACGCTCTGGCTTTCTTTCTGGCTCTGGAATCGAGACAGCATCGCGACGTTGACAGGCCAGTCGGCAAACCGGTCGACGAAGGTCTGGTGATGCTGCCGGGCGAGCAGGGTCGTCGGCACCAGGACGGCGACCTGGCGAGAGTTCGAGACGACGACGAGCGCGGCACGCAGCGCGACCTCGGTTTTCCCGAAGCCGACGTCGCCGCATACCAGCCGGTCCATCGGCTTCGCGGCCGCCAGATCACCGAGAACATCGTCGATCGCTTTCGACTGGTCCTCCGTCGGCGCGAATGGAAACCCCTCCGCGAAGCGCTCGACATCCACCGGATCGATGTCGTAGCTGGAGCCCGGCCGCGCCGCACGACGGGAATATAGCTCGAGCAGTTCGGCGGCGACGTCCCGAATCTTTTCGGCTGCCTTGCGCCTGGCCCTGGACCACTGATCCGATCCGAGCCGATGCAGCGGAGCCTGCTCGGGCGCCGCCCCTGTATAGCGCGACACCAGGTGCAGGGAGGCGACCGGCACATGCAACAGGTCGCCCCCGGCGTACTCCAGGGTGAGGAACTCGGTCGGCGTGTCGTCGATCGCCAGATTCGTCAGACCCGCATAGCGCCCGATGCCATGGTCGGCATGTACGACCGGCGCGCCGGGGCGCAGGTCGGTCAGGTCGCGAATCAATGCCTCGGGGTCTCGCACGCGCCGTTGGCGCCGGCGGCGCTTCGGCTTGTCGCCGAACAACTCGAATTCGGTGATGACCGCGAGGTTCTTGCCGCGCAGAATCGCGCCCCGGTCGAGCGGGGCGATGCTGACGCCGATTCTTGGGGCGGCCGCACGAAAGTCCCGCCAGCCATCCGCCGGTGCCGGCTCGGCCTGCTGCTGGCGCAGGATGTCGATCAGCATCTCGCGGCGGCCACGGGATTCTGCTGCGAACAGAATTTGTCCGCCCCAGCCGGACAGGAATTCCCGCAGGCGCCGCGACGGTTCCGCGTCGCGGCGATGAATCAGCATGCCGGGCGGGGCCGTGACATCGAGGTTCATCGATCGATCGGTCAGCTCTTCCATCGGTATCTCGAAGCGCTCGACCCGCACGTTCGCGCGGGCGCGGATCGCGTCGACGTGAATCATCGGGGCGCAGTAGAGCTCGTTTGGCCTCAGGGGCGGGTGCTCGGCGTCGAGCCGCGCCTGCTCGAAGCGCTCGACGGTCTGCCGCCAGGCAGCGTCCAGTGCCGCCTGTATGTCGCCGCAGCATACGACCAGCGTCTCGGCCGGCAGGTAGTCCCACAGCGAGGAGGTGCTGTCGAAAAACAGGGGCAGGTAATTTTCGACGCCGCCCGGCAGGCGCCGCTCCGACACTTCCCTGTAAATGAGGGATTTCGACGGGTTACCCTCGAATCGCTGTCGGTAGCGACGCCGAAACGCGGCGACCGAATCGTCGTCGACCGGCAGCTCACGGGCAGGTAGGGTATCGATCGCCTCGACGCGTCCGGTCGTCATCTGAGAATCGGGATCGAATTCGCGCAGCGACTCGACTACGTCATCCAGAAAATCGACTCGCAGCGGCTCGCGGTGGCCGGTCGGGAAGAAGTCGACCAGAGATCCACGTACGGCGTAATCGCCATGCAGACCGACCTGCGATACGCGTTGATACCCAGCCTCCTCGAGTTGCGCGCGAAACGTCTCGCGATCGAGGCGCTGGCCCACGCGCACGCTGATCCCGCGAGCGGTCAGGTACGCGTGCGGCACCAGCCTCACGAGCAGGCTGGGCGCCGCGACGATCAGCGGCGCGGAATGGCCTCGATCGAGGTCGCGCAGGATTTGCAGACGCGTCGAAATCAGGTCCTGGTGCGGACTGAATGCATCGTACGGCAGCGTCTCGAGGTCCGGAAACAGGGCAATCGGGGGCTCCACGTCCCGGAAAAATTCGAGCTCGTTGAACAATGATTCGGCATCGGCGACGCTGCCCGCCAGGATCAGCGTGGAACGGCCCGATTGCTCGGCGCGGCGGGCGATCTCGGCGATCGTCAGCGCGGCGCTCGCCCCGTAGGCCTTGCCGATCCGCAACGGCGCGTCGGGCGCCGTCGGCAGCGCGACCGATTCATTGAGCAGCGTGGCCGGCATTTGCAATCGATGAGTAGCAGCAGGGGCGTGTTCGGGACGCGCGATTATCCCACACGGACGGTTTGATGCATCCACCGCTACGGCGGCCGATGCTCGGGACGAGCGGGGGCGTTAGCGGGCCGTGGCGACCGCGTGAATGACGTTGCGGTACTCGAAATAGACGACGAACGCCGGGTACTCCCAGCGGGTGATCGGCGGGTCACCGATCGCGCTGCGTTTGGTGACCGGGGCGCCCCAGCGGGACTCGACGGTCTCCATGCTCATGCCGCGAGCCGGCCTGACGCCGGCGGCAACATCGGCCGGATTCAGGTTGTTGATGATCAGCCGATCGCCCTGCGCACGGGTGCTCTGAGCGGGCGCTGTCGCGGCGTAGGTCGCAGCGGCAAAGACTGTCAAGCACAGCAAGCCTCGACGAATCATGTCTGCCTCCCACGGTATACTTCGATCCATACTACCGTGCCCGACCGGGCAGAGAAACAACGTGTGCTATGGACATGATCCGGGAAATGGTGTATCGACCAGTCTCCTGCGCGACGCCCTTATGTTACTGCGTTGCTGAGATGCGCCGATGATGCGTCCCGTGGCGGCCTTCGTCGGGTTGCGCTACCTGCGCGCGCAGCGCGCGAACCAGTTCGCATCGTTCGTCGGTGCCGCGTCCGTCATCGGCGTCGCACTGGGCGTCGCGGCGTTGATCGTCGTGCTGTCGGTGATGAACGGGTTTGAGGCTGAGCTGCGCGAGCGTCTGCTCAGCCTGGCCGGACACGCGACAATCGAGCCTTTGGCCGAGCCGATCCCGTGGGACGAGATCGTCGCGGATGTGACGAGATTTGATGGTGTTCAGGCTGCGGCGCCTTACGTCGAAGTGGAGGTGATGCTTGCCAGCGGACGCACGCTGTCCGGCGCGCTGTTGAACGGCGTCTTGCCCGAATTCGAGCGTGCCATTTCGGCGGTGGATCGGCACATGCGCGAGGGGGGTCTGGAAGCGCTGCGTCCGGGCGAGCAGGGCATCATACTGGGCCGGGCCCTGGCGCTGAAGCTCGGCTTGCAGAGCGGCGATGGCGTTACGGTCATGGCGCCGCGCAAGGCGGCGGGACGCGGGCTGGATACGGTGCTGCGCAAGTTCACGGTCGTCGGTATCTTCGAGATGGGCCTGCGTGACCACGACGCCGTTCGCGCGCTCGTGCATCTCGACGATGCGCGCCTCCTGACCGGGCGATCCGGTACCGGCGTCAGGGTCAGGATGACCGATGCGCTACTCGCGCCATTGTCGATCCGCGAGTGGCGCAATGCGCGGGCGCGCGAGGGATCCGCACCGGTCGCCGTGCGTGACTGGACGCAGGACAACGCGACGTATTTCCGCGCCGTCAGGATTGAGAAGATCATGATGACCCTTCTGCTGTCACTGATCGTGGCCGTGGCCGTCTTCAATATCGTCGCGACGCTGGTCATGACGGTGACGGATAAACGGTCCGGCATCGCAATCCTGCGCACGCTCGGGTACTCGCGGCAGACGATCGTACAGATCTTCGCATTTCAGGGCATCGTGATTGGCTGGATCGGCGTGGTCGTAGGCGTCGTTCTCGGAGTTTCGCTGGCCCTTCACGTCGACACGCTCGCGCCGCGGCTGGAGCGGCTGTTTGGATTCGAGTTCATGCCGGCCGATGTGTACTACCTGACGTCACTTCCGGCTGAATTGCAGGCGGGCGACGTCGCCTGGGTCACCGTGATCGCGCTGCTGATGACGGCGCTGGCCACCGTGTACCCGGCGCTGCGTGCCTCAGGAGTCGCACCCGCCGAGGTACTGCGCTATGAATAGCAACCGCGACGACGGGCGCTGCCAACGATGTTGAAGCCATACGAAATCGGGATCGCGTTACGTTACCTGCGATCTCGCAACAAAAACCGATTCATATCATTTATCTCACTGATATCGGTCTTCGGAATCGCGATCGCCGTCGCCGTGCTGATTGTCGTTCTGTCGGTGATGAACGGATTCGAACATGAGATTCGCGCGAAAATCCTGAGCGTTGTCTCGCATGCCGCCATCACCGGGTGGGACGGAAAGCTGAAAGACTACGAGCGAATCGAGGAGGCGATTCTGGCTGACCCGGAGACTCACGCGGTCGCCCGGTTCGTGGAGGGGCAGGGCATGCTGGTCGGTGAGGCGGACATCAAGGGCGTCGAGGTGCGCGGGATAGACCCGGGCTCCGAGGTCCGGGCGTCGGGTATCGCCGGCCTGATTTTCGAGGGGTCTCTCGAGTCGCTGCGGCCCGGCGAATACCGGATCGTCATCGGCCGCGAGCTGGCCGAGTTGCTCGGTGTCGGCCTCGGCGACCGCCTGATCCTGATGGTTTCCAAGGGCATCACGACGCCCGCGGGCTTGGTCCCGCGGATGAGACGTTTCGAGATTGGCGGAATCTTCGACGCCGGCATGTACGAGTACGATCGTGGGCTCGCGTTGATCAACGTCGAGGACGCGGCCCGCCTGTACCAATTCGGTGACGCGGTGTCCGGTGTCCGCATCGCGTTCGTCGATCCGCTGCGTGCCCCGGTGGCCGTGCGCAATGTCGCGCGGTCGCTTGCCCAAGACGTCTACATTACCGACTGGACCCGCCAGCACGCGAACTTCTTTCGTTCGATCCAATTAACGAAGTCGATCATATTCGTGATCCTGTTGCTCGTCGTTGCCGTCGCCGCGTTCAATATCGTTTCCACACTTGTCATGGTCGTGCGCGAGAAGCGCGCCGAAATCGCGATCCTGAGGACGATCGGCGCGGCGCCTTCCGGGATCCTCGGTATCTTTATTTCGCAGGGCGCCTTGATCGGAACCATCGGCACCGCGCTGGGCGTCGGACTGGGTCTCGCCGTGGCGACGAACATTGCCTGGATCGTCGCGTGGCTGGAGCGCTTACTGGGATTCCGGTTCCTGGCGCCGGACGTCTATTTCATCAGCGATTTTCCCAGCCGGGTCCGCGCGGCGGATGTCGTCGAGATTGCCGCCATCGCTTTCCTGCTGGCGTTCCTGTCTACGATTTATCCCGCCTGGCGTGCCGCGCTGATGGCGCCGGCGGAGGCTCTGCGGCATGAATAGCGGCGCCGCTCCGCTCGCATGCAGTGGGCTGGTCAAGCGCTTCGAGGAGGGCGGCGATACGCTCGAGGTCCTGCGCGGCGTCGATCTTACGGTGGCGGCCGGGGAAACCCTCGCGATCATCGGTGAGTCGGGCGCGGGCAAGACGACCTTGCTGCAACTTCTCGGCGGACTCGACGCACCCACGGGCGGAAAGGTCACGGTGTTCGGCCAAGACCTCGCAACCCTGAACGGGCGGGCGCGCGGCGAACTTCGCAACCAGGCCCTGGGTTTCGTGTACCAGTTTCATCATCTGTTGCCGGAATTCACGGCGCTGGAGAACGTCGCCATGCCACTGCTGCTGCGGCGCGAGTCGCTCGCAGACGTGGGTGCTCGGGCGGCGCGTCTGCTCGAGCGGGTCGGTCTGGCCGGTAGACTGACGCATCGTCCCGGTGAGTTGTCCGGGGGAGAGCGGCAGCGCGTCGCCGTTGCACGGGCGCTGGTGACGGAGCCGGCCGTCGTGCTGGCAGACGAGCCGACCGGAAACCTCGATCACAGGTCCGGCGAGCGTACGCTGGAGTTGATGCTGGACCTGAACCGTGAGACCGGTGCGAGTCTGGTCGTCGTGACGCACTCTGATGACATCGCGCGGCGCATGGGCCGCGTGTTGGAACTGGCTGACGGCGTCTTGCATGATGTCGCGGACTTGCGCGCGGGTCACTCGCCCTGATCGTGGCGTCGCCGAAAGCGCGCCGCGACCATCAAACGCCAGAGGACGCTGACGAAAACGTAGCCCGTGGACGCGACGATCGTGGCCGAGATGAATGAGCCAAGCAACAGCGGCTTGCCGATCGCGATGAAATTACTCGTGACCCACGCCCAAGATAGCTCGATCTGGAATGGCTGGGGTGGGATGTCCAGAATCAGTCTCCCGAGACCGTAGGCCGAGTAGAAGATCGGTCCCATCGTGACGGGATTCGTCACCCATGTCGTGGCGGCGGCAATCGGCACATTGACGCGCATCACCAGCGCCGCCAGCAGGCCGAGTACTGTCTGACCGGGCAGCGGCATGAACGCCACGAAGAGCCCGATCCAGATCGCGCCGGCGATGCTCCGGCGGCTGACGGAAAGAAAGGTGGGGTGGGCAAACAGCGCATCGAACGGCTTGAGGTACCACGGCCGCTCTTTCCTGAGGTAGCTGCGTGAAACGCGCCTGAAAAATCGTCGCGGCATTTCTTAGTCTTTGATCGTCATCAGCTGCACAGACGGGGACGGTGGGGTACCGGCGCGCGGGCTGCATTGCGAACTGCCATTATCCAGTTTCCTCACCAAAGCGAAATATGTTCGGTGCCGCCGCGCTCGTCGTCTTCGCCGGAGGCGCTGTACGAGTGCTCAGCGCGCTGCCGGCTCCGCTCGCCGAGCCTCAACTGCTGGCGTTCGCCGTCGTGCTGGCGTGGTTGCTGTGGGGACCGCGGTGGGGCTTGGCGATAAGCACGGTTGCATGGTCCATATTGAATCTCGGCTGGACGCTTGAGGATCGGCTCGATCCGGGGTTGGCCGGCCGGGACATCCTGGTTCGCGGAACGATTTGTGATTTTCCCCGTGATGACGGTCGGGTCCGGCGTTTCGTGCTCCACGTCTCCGGATCGCCGACGGGCCCGGCGCTGCCGCTGCGCCTGTACCTCGGCTCCTATGGCGCCATCGCGGACAACCCGACCGGCGGGCAGCAATGGCAGCTGAAGGTGCGCCTGAAGCGGCCGCGCGGACTCAGCAACCCGGGCGCCTTCGATTTTGAGCGCTGGACGGCGGAGCGGCGGATCGGCGCGACGGGCTATGTTCGCGAATCTGCGGCCAATCGCCGGGTCGTTCTGGGCACCCGCGCGTGCCCCACCATGGCCATGCGGCAGTCGCTGGTGAACGCGATCGAGGGTGTTCTCGATGCCGGCGGGCCGGCAAGATTTGTGCTCGCGCTGGCGGTCGGCGCGCGACATCGGCTGACCGAAGACGATTGGGCGCTCCTGCGCCGCACCGGGACAGTGCACCTGATGGCCATCTCCGGGCTGCATATCGGGCTCGTCGCGGGCATGTTGCTGGGTGTCGGCCACTCGCTCGGCCGCGCCGCGCTGGCCGCCGGCTTCCGCTGCGCACCGGCATCCCTCGGCCGCGCGTTAGCGTTGACCGGGGCTGCCGGCTACGCGGCCCTCGCCGGATTCGCGGTGCCGACGATCCGCGCGCTGGTGATGGTGTTCGCGGCCGTCACTTTGACATCCCGCCGCCGGCTGACGCCCGCCTGGCAGAGTCTCGGCGTGGCCGCGCTATGCGTTGCGTGGGTCGATCCCCTCGCGATGCTCGGCTCGGGTTTCTGGCTGTCGTTCGGCGCGGTCGCGGTGCTGATGTTGGCCGGCCTCCGCGTGTCGACGGGGCCGCCCGCGAATGATTCCATGGCGGCGCGCCTCCGCGCGCGGCTGCGGCTGCTGGTCCGTGCCCAGCTGAGTTTGAGCGCCGGACTCACGCCGTTATCGATCCTGTTCTTTGGCGAGGCTTCGCTGGTCGCGCCGCTCACCAACCTGGTCGCCATCCCGGTATTCGCGCTGGCGATCGTGCCGCTGACCCTGATTGGCAGCCTCGCTTTGCTGGTTGCGCCTGTTGTGGGAGGGTTCGTGCTCGAGGCCGCGACGACGCTGCTCGGCGGCGGCCTCGATGGGCTCGGCTGGATCGCGGCGTGGCCGGGTGCATCATGGCGCCGGACGATGGCGGGAGGCCTCTGGACCGGGCCGGCATGCGCGGCGGCGCTGTTGGTGATCTGGCCGCGCCCGCTGAGTGGCAGAGTCCCGCTGGCACTGACGCTGCTTGCGTTGGCATGGGCGGTGGCGCAGCATCCCCCGCCCATGCTTCGCGTGGTCGTCATGGACGTCGGCCAAGGGCTGGCTGTGCTGGTCCAGACGCGCCAGCGCGCACTGCTGTATGACGCCGGCCCGGCCTTCGGCCGTCGCGACGCAGGTCAGACGGTCGTGCTGCCCGTGCTGAATCACTTCGGCGTCAGCGCCCTCGATGCGATCGTCGTGTCTCATGGCGACATCGATCATGCCGGCGGAGTGGAGAGCGTGCTGGCCGCCTATCCCGATGCTGCGTTGATCGGAATCGCGCCACCGCCGTCGGCGGGTCGCCGCTTTGCGACTTGTCGGGCCGGCATGCAGTGGCGCTGGGATGGCGTCTTTTTTCGGATATTGCATCCCGATCGCGAGGGTATGCTCGGGACCGACAACGAGAGGTCTTGCGTCCTGTCGATATCCACTCGCTATGGATCGGTCCTGTTGCCCGGCGATATCGAACGGCGCGCCGAGTCGCGGCTGCTGCGGACGACCGCACTGGGTCGGCACGAGCTGGTCGTCGCGCCGCATCACGGCAGCGCGACGTCGTCGTCGCCGCCATTCGTGCGCGCTGTGCGGTCGCGCTTCGTCGTGTTCGCGACCGGTTTCGCGAATCGCTGGAAGTTTCCGGACGGCGCGGTTCGGGAGCGGTGGCAGCGGGTCGGGGCCTGCCTGCTGGACACGGCCGTCGACGGCGCGCTCGTATTCGAAGTGACCCCCGAGCGAGGCGTGCACCTGGTCGCTCGTCATCGCTCCAGCGGGCGGCGCGTCTGGACGGAAGGCAGACCATCGGCCGAGCGATGCTCGCGGGACGCCCCTACAAATTACTCAGGGGCGCGGTTATAGTGACGCACGTGGGAACCACGGAAGCGTGCGTACATGCTGGAGATCGTAAAGTCCGGTGGATGGCTGATGCTGCCCATCATTATCTGCTCGGTCATCTCGGCGGCTATCATCCTCGAGCGATTGTGGGTTCTGCAACCACGGCGGGTGCTGCCGAGGAACCTGACTCGGCAGGTGTGGGACTGGGTCAGCAAGAATCAGCTCAACCATACTCACATCGAATCGTTGCACCAGGGTTCCCCGCTCGGTGAGATTCTGGCCGCGGGCCTGGCGAACCGCCATCGTGAGCGGGAAATCATAAAGGAGAGTATCGAGGACGCTGGACGTCAGGTGGTGCATGATCTGGAGCGTTTCCTCAATTCGCTCGGCACCATCGCTGCGGTCACCCCGCTGCTCGGCCTGCTGGGGACCGTCATCGGCATGGTTAAGGTGTTCGCCGCAATCACGACGCATGGAGTGGGGGATCCGACCGTCCTGGCCGGCGGTATCTCCGAGGCGTTGATCACGACTGCCGCTGGCCTGACGGTAGCGATTCCGTCGCTCATCGGTTACCGGTATCTGCGGGGTAAGGTCGACGCATTGGCCGTGCAGATGGAAAAAGAGGCTATCACGATGGTCGAGGCGCTGCTGCGCAAGCAGTACATGGACACGCTCGGAGTGCACGATGAGGCTGCGCCCGGGTAACCGCGCGGAACCCGAGATCAACCTGACGTCGCTGATCGACGTCGTCCTGTTGCTGCTCGTGTTCTTCATGGTCACGACGAGTTTCGTCAGGGAGTCGGAATTGACGATCCGGCTGCCGGAGGTGAGCGATTCGGCCAACACCCCCGTCGAGGCCGGTGAACTTGAGATCACGGTTACCTCGAGGGGGAATTATTTCGTCAATGGTCGCGCGCTCGTCGACAATCGGCCATCCACGCTGCGCGCAGCAATCATGAAACTGATGCCCGAAGCCGAAGACGTTCATGTCACGATTACCGCCGACGGTCAGGCGGCCCATCAATCCGTCGTCACGGCGATGGACGTCGCCGGGAAACTCGGCTTCACCGACATCAGTATAGCGACCGTCCTGAAGCCCGACGAAGGCAGGTAGGCCACTCGGTGCAGACGACCACACAAGCCGCTCCGGAGTCGGTGGATGCGTCATCTCCTCTGACTCCCGCGGGCGTCTATCGTCGTTTGCTGTCGCTGTGCCGCCCGCACTGGAAGCTGTTCATCGTTGCCGCGCTCGCAATGGCGGCGTATGCGGCGACCGATACCGGCTTTGCGTTTCTGATGAATAATCTTTTCCAGGTCCTCGATCCGGAAGGTCTGACCGAGGAAATGGCGCTCGTGAGGCGCTACCTGCCCGTGGCCATCGTCGGACTGTTCCTGGCCCGGGGTGCGGTCGCGTTCTTGTCGGCGTACTTCCTCGGCTGGATCGGCCGCAACGTGATCAAGGTTCTGCGCGACGCGGCCTTCGGCAAGTTCCTGACGCTGCCGACACCGTACTTCGATGAGCGCTCGGCTGGCGAGCTGCTGGCGAAGCTGACGTTCGACGTCGAGCAGGTCGCCGAGGCAACTTCGAACGTGGTGACCGTGCTGATCCGCGACACGCTGACGGTCATCTTCCTGCTCTCATACATGATTTACCTGAGCCCTCCGCTGACTGCGATCCTGCTCGTGACCGGCCCGCTGATGGCCCTGGTGATATCGTTTCTTGGCCGGTTGTTCCGGCGACACAGTTCGCGTATCCAGACTTCGATCGGCGATGTCGCGCGCATCGCCGAGGAGGCCGTCCAGGCGCATCGCATCGTCAAGATCTTCGGCGGCCAGCGCTACGAGAGCGAACGATTCGCCGATGTAAATCACAAGAACATGCGGTTGAATATGCGGCTCATCGCGACCCGCTCGGGTGGCGACGCCTTGACCAACCTCGTGATCGCGCTTGGAGTCGCGGGCGTCATCTATTTCGTCATGTTCCAATCGGTGCGTCCGGAGAACGAGGGGGGGCTGGTCGGATTCATCACGGCGATGGTCTTCCTCTTGCGGCCGATTCGCCAACTGACCAACGTCAACGTCACAATCCAGCGCGGCATCGCGGCGGGGACCAGCATCTTCAAGCTGCTGGACGCGCGCGACGAACGCGATATCGGCACGTATGAAGTCGATCGCGTCGACGGTCGCGTAACCTTTCGGAACGTCTCCTTCACCTATGCGGAGGCAAAGGGCTCCGTGCTGCGCGACATCGATCTCGACGTGCCGCCCGGGCAGACGCTGGCGATCGTCGGACGCTCGGGCAGCGGCAAGTCGACCCTGGTGAGCCTGCTGCCCAGGTTCTACGAGGCCACTTCGGGTGCGATTCTCGTAGACGGGCGACCCGTGACCGAATATCGGCTCGATTCGCTGCGCGCGCAGATCAGCCTGGTCAGCCAGGAGGTCGTTCTGTTCAACGACACGATCTCCGCCAACATCGCATACGGCGGTCTGTCGGGCGCGGCCCCGGAGGAGATCATCCGCGCAGCGCGCGCTGCGCACGTGACCGAATTTGCCGACCAGTTGCCGGACGGGCTGGAAACGCTCGTCGGCGATCGCGGCGTGCTGCTTTCCGGCGGGCAGCGCCAGCGCATCGCGATCGCCCGCGCGCTGCTCAAGAACGCTCCGATCCTGGTCCTCGACGAGGCGACGTCCGCGCTCGACACCGAGTCGGAGCGCCACATCCAGTATGCGCTGCGGGAACTGATGCAGAACCGGACCACATTCGTGATCGCGCATCGCCTGTCGACGATCGAGAACGCGGACCGCATCATCGTCATGGCGGCCGGGCGCATTGTGGAGCAGGGGACGCACGACGAATTGCTGGCCCGCGACGGGCATTACGCGACCCTGCATCGCATGCAATTCCGGGATGAGCCGATTTAGTCGCAGCGGCCTCGAGCGACGCGTCGAACGCCTGTGGTATGGCGAGTCCGCTCTGGCGCTGCTGCTGCCGTTCACCTGGCTGTTCGGGCTGGTCGTCTCTATGCGCCGCGCGGCCTATCGCAGCGGCCTTCTGCGCCGCGAGCGCGTGGGCGTGCCGGTTGTCGTCGTCGGCAANNCTCGGGAAGGTCGTCGGGTCGGCGTGGTCAGCCGCGGCTACGGCGGGACCGAGGCCCGGCGGCCGATCATGGTCTCGGGCGACAGCGACCCGGCCTCCGTCGGTGACGAGCCGGTGCTCCTGGCGCGCCAGACCTCGGCGCCCATCTGCGTATGTCGCGACCGCGTCGCAGCGGCGCGGCGCCTGATCGACGAGGCAAAGGTCGACCTGGTCGTCTGCGACGACGGCCTGCAACACTACCGACTCGAGCGCGACGTGGAGATCGCCGTCGTCGACGGCGTGCGCGGCCTGGGCAACGGTCGGCTGCTGCCCGCCGGCCCCCTGCGCGAACCGTCGACTCGGCTCGACGAAGTCGATTTCATCGTCGCCAACGGCGGGCCGCCGAGCGCAGGCGCGGCGCTCCCGCTCCGGCCATTCGACCTGCGGTTCGAGCTGCGCCCGCGTCGGGCGAGCCGCCTCGACGACGGGGAGGAGCGTGACCTGGCTGCGTTCGCGGGCCGGCGGGTATGGGCGGTGGCCGGTATCGGTCACCCCGCACGATTCATCGCATTGTTGAGCGAGGCCGGCATCGAGCCGGAACCGGTCGACGTGCCGGATCACGGGAGCGTGCCGCTCGCGGCGCTCCGCGAAGAGCGAGACTGGCCGATCTTGATGACCGCCAAGGACGCCGTAAAATACAGTCCCGATATCGACCTCGATGCGTGGTGTGTGCCCGTCGACGTCGCGATGCACCCGAGCGACGAAGCAATCTTGATCGAGCGCCTGCGCAAGCTATATGACTGACTCCAGCTTCCGGATTGTCATCCCGGCCCGCTACGCGTCGACCCGTTTCCCGGGGAAAGCCCTGGCAATGCTCGACGGGCGTCCGCTGATTCAGCACGTGTGCGATCGCGCGGCCGAGAGCGCTGCGACGGACGTCGTCGTTGCGACCGACGACCGGCGGATTGCAGACGCAGTCGTATCCTTCGGCGCACGCGTCATCATGACCCGCGCCGACCATCCGTCGGGCACGGACCGGATCGCCGAGGTAGCGGAGCGGCTCGGCTGGACCGACGACAGCATCGTCGTCAACTTGCAGGGCGACGTGCCGTTCATTCCGTCCGCCGATATCAGCCAAGTGGCAAACCTGCTGGCGAGCCACGCGACCGCGTCGATCGCGACGTTGTGCACGCCGATCGAGACGCTGGATCAGTATGAGGATCCGCACGTGGTCAAGGTCGTCTTCGACCGGTCCGGTCGTGCGCTGTATTTCAGCCGGGCGAGCATTCCCGCCTTGGCACACGGCTCCAACGAGGCGCCGGCGAGTTGGCGCCACGTGGGTATCTATGCCTATCGCGTAGAAGCGCTGCGTCGGCTGACGCAGATGCCGCCCTGCGAACTCGAACGGGCCGAAAAGCTCGAGCAGCTGCGCGCGATGTGGCTTGGCATGGAGATACGCGTGGCCAGGGCTGCCGCGCCGCTGGGCCCGGACATTGATACACCTGCCGACCTCGAGGCTGCGGTGCGTCATATCGCCCGAGCGGCGCGAGGGCAATGATCTCGCGCTTGGCGGCTTCGCTGTTGGAGCCATGTTTCGCACGACTTGTCACAATCCGCGGCTAATCTGTTATCTTTCGCGGCCGCGCTGCGCGGGCGCTAGTTCGTGCGACAAAACATGGAGTTTGAGACGTGATTGACACGCAGCGATCCAGCATCCTGCTCGTCTGCATGGGGAACATCTGTCGTTCCCCGATGGCGGAGGGCGTGCTGAGGAATCGCCTCGCCCAGCGCGCGCGCGATTTGGCGGTGAAGATCGATTCCGCCGGCACGCACGGCTATCATGCCGGCAGTCCGCCCGACCGTCGCGCCCAGGTCGCGGCCGCGCGCAGGGGCATCGATATTAGTGGCCTGGCCGCACGCCGCGTCGAAGCCGAAGACTTCGAGCGCTTCGACGTCATTCTGGCAATGGACACGGAAAACCTGGAATACCTGCTGCAAGAGGCCGAGCCGGAGCAACACGGCAAGATTCGCTTGTTTCTGGATTATGCGGCCGACAGCGGCCGCCGCGAGGTGCCGGACCCGTATTACGGCGGACCCATCGGTTTCGAGCGGGTCCTTGACCTGATTGAAGAGGCGGTCGACGGTCTCATCGACGAATTGCTCGACGGGCCGAAACGAAGCGACGGATAAATCTTTAGCGTTCGCGTCGGCTGTCGGTCTCGCCGCCGTCGGAAGACCAGATCGTATAAGTCGCCTCGCTTGGCCGACGTTCCCGTGGCGCGGAACTGTCGGCATTGTCGGCCTGGCGCGGCGGGTTCGCGTCGTCGTCCGGTGTCCGCGCCGCCGCGGCGGACCGCGCATCGCCTTGTTGCCCGGCGCTGTCCGCTTGGGGCTTGGGCCCGCTTTCGGACGCGGCATCGGTCCCGACGGCGGTCGCGCCCGCCTGGCCCCGGTCCCCCGCGTTCTTTTCTCCTGGTCGCCGCCGTCTGCGGCCCCGCCGCGCGCGCCCGCCGGAGGTCTTCGCCTTCCCGCCGTCTTCCGGCGATTTGTTCTGATCCGCAGAGGTCGCCGCGGATTCCTTGCCGGCCGGGCCTTGTTTGTCCGCGGGCGAGCGGTCGCCCGTCTGGGCCTCGCGTGCTTTGGTCGACTTGGCAGCTTTGCCCTTGCCTTGCCCGGCCTTCGGCTGCGCGCTCTTGCCCTGCGGCCCCTTCTGCTGGGCCGGCCTGCGCTGTCCGGTGCGACCCGGAGGCCGCTTCTCGCGGCGAGGGCGACCGCCGCGTCCGCGGGCCTGATCACGCCCCGCCGGGCGTCGATCACCCCCGTTTCTGCCGCTCTTCGGCGCCGGCTTCTCTGACGGCCGCTCGGGGGGCTGAACCGGCTCGCCGAGCAGCGCCGCCCAGATGCGCGCTAGCCAACCCGGCTGTTTCTCGGCGACCGCCGCTTCCTCGGGCTTGGGCTTCGGGGGCGGCGCCGGAGTCATCGGCTCGATCGTCTGCACGGCCGGGATCTCGGGCCTCACCGGCGTGGTGGACAGGTGCAGCGATTGATCGAGATCATCCTCTGCGGTCACGAGGCTGTAGCTCGCCCCGGTATTCTCCGGAAGGACGGTCTGGTCTTCGCGAACCCGGCGAATGGAGTAATTCGGCGTTTCGAGGCTCGGATTGGCGACCAGGATGACCTGGACTTCGTTGCGCTCCTCGATGTGGCGGATCCAGTCCCGCTTCTCGTTCAACAGGTAAGTGGAAACGTCGACCGGCAGTTGGGCAATGACCTTGGCCGTCTGATCCTTGCGCGCTTCTTCCCCGACGAGGCGGAGCACCGACAGCGCCAGGGATTCGACGTCACGTATGTTGCCGATGCCGTGACAGCGCGGGCAGACCTGGTGCGCCGATTCGCCCAGCGACGGACGCAGCCGCTGCCGTGACATCTCGAGGAGCCCGAAGCGCGAAATTCTGCCAATTTGCACGCGGGCCCGGTCCGCGCGAACTGCCTCGCGGAGTCGATTCTCGACTTCGCGTTGATTCTTGGTCGGGCCCATGTCGATGAAATCGATCACGATCAGACCGCCAATGTCGCGGAGGCGAAGCTGCCGCGCGGTTTCGTCGGCTGCCTCGAGGTTCGTCGCGAGCGCCGTCGCCTCGATATCGCTGCCCTTGGTGGCCCGCGCCGAGTTGATGTCGATAGACACCAGCGCCTCGGTGTGATCGACGACGATGCTGCCGCCTGACGGCAGCTGCACGCTGTGGGCGAACGCAGACTCGATTTGACTTTCGATCTGGAATCGCGTGAACAGCGGCGTCGGGTCCCGGTAGAACTTCAGCTTGCTCTGGTTGTGGGGCATCGCGTGCGCCATGAATTCGCGAGCATCCTCGAACGTTTCGTCGTCATCGATCAGGATCTCGCCGATGTCGGACGACAGGTGATCGCGTATCGCCCGGATGATTGCGTTACTGTCCTGGAAGATCAGGCACGGCGCCGGATTGTGCTCGACGGCCGAGTAGATGGCCTTCCAGATGCCCATCAGATATTCGAGATCCCATGTGAGTTCTTCCTCGGAGCGTCCCATCCCGGCCGTCCGCACGATGACCCCCATCCCATCGGGTATATCCAGCTTGCGGAGTGCGTCGCGGATTTCGTCGCGCTCTTCGCCCGTAATGCGGCGCGACACGCCTCCGGCGCGCGGGTTGTTCGGCATCAGAACGAGAAAGCGGCCGGCGAGACTGATAAAAGTCGTGAGTGCCGCGCCCTTGTTGCCGCGCTCCTCTTTATCGACCTGCACGACGATCGGCTGTCCTTCCTTCAGGAGTTCCCGGATATTGAGACGGGACCCCGCCGAGGGTTCCGTGACGAAATATTCGCGGGAAATTTCCTTCAGCGGCAGGAAGCCGTGCCGATCAGCACCATAGTCGACGAATGCCGCATCGAGACTCGGCTCGATACGGGTGATGGTCCCCTTGTAAATGTTGGCTTTCTTCTGTGCCCGCGAAGGGGTCTCGATATCAAGGTCGTAGAGCTTCTGGCCATCGACCATGGCTACGCGCAACTCTTCTTCCTGAGTCGCGTTGATCAGCATTCTCTTCATAGGTCCCTACAGATGGTCCATGTTGCAGGGCGCCCGGCGAGGTTGGGGCCTGACGCGGCGCGGATGTCGCCGCGGTGCCAGGGGTTCCCGGTCGGACTCGCGTCGACCGGTTCAGTCGCTTACGCTCAGTGACTGATGCATTCCGACCGGCTGTATTCATACAGCAGATCCCTCGAAATTCTTGGCGCGACGGGATCGCGCAATCACCTACCCGTCCGCCGGGTGCCCGGTTAATGATCCGCTGCGCGGATCATGACGTTGACGATCGCCGACCCGGCCTTAACTGCGAATCGTTCGCGATCGTATTGCAAACTCTTGCCGCCTGCGCGACATGCGGCATACAAACCGCATCAACCCTGTAATATAGCAGCGCCCGAGCATGGCATCAATCCGGCTCGGTCGGCCGTTGTTCATTGAATTAATGGAAAAAAACCGCAAAACGGCGAGCGCTAGCGTCGTCATCGTGGAGCCGGGCGACGAGGGCCGGCGGCTGGATAATTTTCTGTTGAGTCGGTTGCGGGGCCTGCCGAGGTCGCGGGTCTACCGGATGATTCGCGGCGGCGAGGTGCGCGTCAATAAGGGCCGGGCTCGGCCGGACCGGCGCCTGGCGGCAGGCGATCAGGTGCGAATTCCGCCGGTGCGGATTGATGCCCGGATGGCAACCGGTGCCGGCGTGCCGCGCGACGCGTCCTGGATCGAGCGGCGAATCCTCTACGAGGATCGCGATCTGCTCATCCTGGACAAGCCGCACGGACTCGCCGTTCACGGTGGCAGCGGCGTCAGCGCCGGAGCGATCGAGCTACTGCGCGCTGTCCGGGGTGATCGGGCCGACCTGGGCCTGGTGCATCGAATCGATCGCGGCACGAGCGGCTGTCTGCTGATCGCCAAACGCCGCCCGGCGCTGCGTTACCTGCACGGTCTGTTTCGCGAGGGAGACGTCCAAAAGCGCTACACGGCTTTATTGCTCGGAGCTTGGAAGGGTGGCAATCGGGTGGTCGACGAGCCGCTGCTCACGACGCGACGTCGGGGCGGCGAGCGCCACGTGTGCGTCGACCCGCGAGGTAAGCCGGCGCGGACGCGTTTTATGCCGGAGCGGGTCTGCGGACCAGCGCAATTGACGACGGTCGAGCTCGATACGGGACGGACTCACCAGATCCGGGTGCACGCCGCCTTCATCGGCCACGCGGTGGCCGGTGATCGGCGCTACGGTCCCGCCGACGACCCCATCGTGCGGTGCTTCGGGCTGCGGCGGCTCTTTCTGCACGCCTCCTCGCTGGCGTTCGAGAGCATGGACGGTACCCGCGTGATCCGGGCGGACGCGCCGCTCGACGATGAACTGCGCGCGGTGCTTCTGCGACTCGAGCCCGGGCGTCCCGGTGTCACGGCAGCGGAATGCCGAAGCGATTGAGGCAGCCCGCCAGCCAGATCAGCGGCAAGCCCTCTAGTGCCGTCGGGTCGCACGACTCGATGCTCTCGAACAGCGCGATGCCGAGACCCTCCGCCCGGAAGCTGCCCGAGCAGTCGAATGGTCGCTCTGCATCGACGTACCGCTCGATCACCTCGGGCGACAAGCGCCTGAAGCGGACAAGCGTCTGGTCGAGATGGGTTTCCTCGTGTCCGCCCGGGCCGATCACCGCCACCGCGGTCAGGAACTCGACAGCGCGCTCGCTGCACTCGGATAGCTGGCGGATCGCGCGTTCCCGGTTGCCGGGCTTGCGGAGCACCCGATCATTCAGAACGGGAACCTGGTCGCTGCCGATCACGATGGCTTCGGGGCGGCTGCTCGCGCAATGCCTGGCCTTTAGTCCGGCGAGCCGGGCGGCCATCGCGTCGGGCGCCTCGCCCGTCCGGATCGATTCGTCGACGTCCGGGACCGCGGTCTCGAATGCCGGAAGAATCCGGGCCAGCAGCCGGCGTCGGTACGCAGAACTCGAGGCGAGTAAGACTGGAGGGTAGGCTGTCATGCTTGCGTTGGTTGGTCTCCTGCAAACGGTACAAGATTTTGACAGGCCGGACTACCATTCATAGAATTGATCGATTATGTCCCGCACACGGATCGAAGCCGCGAAACTGGCGCAGCTGGCGGCCGCCGGCGAGCGCCTGACGCTGACCATCGATCCGGCGGATCTGGAGCGGCGGTCGGCACTGCTCGTGCGGGATTCGCAGCAGGCCTGCCTGAAAGCGCGCCTGCGGTTCGACGAGGGGCCGGAGGGGTTTCCCCGCATGCGGGTAGAGGTCAGCGGGAAACTCCAGCTCCGTTGTCAGAGGTGTCTCGACGCGATCGCTTTCCCGGTCCGGCTGGATACGCGGCTAACGGTGCTGGGCGAAGACGCTCAGGCGGACCGGCTGGCCGAGCCGTTCGACAGCGTCGCGATGGAGGCGGGCGCGCTGACCCTCGAGACCGTCATCGAGGATGAGATCCTGGCGGCGTTGCCGATCGCCCCGATTCATCGGGCTGGCGAGGCATGTGCCAGTGTCGACGCGTCGCCACAAGGTTTTGTGGAACAGGCGGGAAGAAGCTACCGTCCATTCGCGGAGCTGGAGCGGCTGGTGGCCGGTGACGGAGATGGCGACTGAATTCCCGATAGGAGATTTGTTATGGCTGTGCAAAAGAGCCGGGTGACACCCGCAAGACGGGGCAAACGCCGCTCTCACGATCAACTAAAGCGGCCGGCAGTGTCGATCGACCAGACGACCGGCGAGACCCACCTGCGCCATCATGTGAGTCCAGATGGCTATTATCGCGGTCGCAAGGTCGTCGAGACCGCCGAAGACGAGCTCGATTAATACCGACGAGCCCGTTTCGTCCCCAGCCACCGTGGCGACCGTGCCGTGGGAGGGCGCCATGCGCTGAGCCCCGCAGGGGCGGCCGGACTGTGCTCCGCGCGCGTCAGCTATAGCGTCGGAAGCGCAGTGCGGGGATAATTGCCGCGGGGTTATTCAGTGTGCGCTGAAAGGGCGGAACAAGGTATCGCGTGGTCAGACCAGTCACCATAGCCATCGACACCATGAGCGGTGATCGGGGCGCGGATGTCACCGTGCCCGCTGCCCTCGCAATGCTGGACATGTACGCGGAACTTCGCGTGATACTGGTCGGGCGCGCTGAAGTGATAGAGCCGTTACTGCGTGATTCGCGCAAGTCTGGCCCGCGTGTGCGCGTCCAGGATGCGCGGGAAATCGTCGAGATGGACGAGGTGCCTGCCGACGCGCTGCGCAAGAAGAAGGACTCGTCGATGCGCGTCTCGATTGATCTCGTCAAGGGCGGAGAGGCGGGCGCCTGCGTCAGTGCTGGGAATACCGGGGCGCTGATGGCGACCGGCCGCTTCGTGCTCAAGACCGTTCCGGGCATCGATCGGCCGGCGATCATGGCGCGCATGCCCACGAAGTCGGGCGAGAAAACCCACATGCTGGACCTCGGCGCAAATTCCGGTTGCACGGCCGAGCAACTGTTCCAGTTCGGCATCATGGGATCGGTCGTCGTGCAGGGCATCGAGGACATCGCCGCGCCGCGCGTCGCGCTATTGAACATCGGCGAAGAGGCGATCAAGGGTAACGACACGATCAGGGAGGCGGCGGCGATGCTCGCGGACAGCAGCATCAACTACGTCGGTTTCGTCGAGGGTAATTCGATCAGCGATGGCGTCGCCGACGTCGTCGTGTGCGACGGTTTCAACGGCAACGTGGCGTTGAAATCGATGGAGGGAACAGCCCAGCTCGTTCGGCACTTCATGGTGCAGGAATTCAGGACGGGATTTTACGGGCGCCTGGCCGGGCTCGTAGCGCGCCCGGTGCTCCGGTCGCTGTCGCGGCGCGTCGACCCGCGTCGCTATAACGGGGCTAGCCTGGTTGGTCTGAATGGCATTGTGATCAAGAGCCATGGCGGGGCCGACGTGGTTGCGTTCCAGCAGGCGATTCACACCGCGATGCTGGAGGTCGACAAAGACGTGCCGGGGCAGATTCGCAAGATCATGGCCGAGCAGGGACACCACGAGGCACTGGAGGCGTGACTCAGCTCTACTCCCGCATCCTCGGCACCGGCCGTTACCTGCCCAAACGGGTGCTGACCAACCACGATCTGGAGCAGATGGTCGACACGTCCGATGAGTGGATTCGCGCGCGCACGGGTATCGAGCGCCGCCATGTCGCCGCCGACGGCCAGACGACGACGGATCTCGCAGAGCAGGCATCGCGGCAGGCGCTCGACGCGGCCAACATGGAGCCGGGTGATATCGACTTCATCGTTGTGGGCACGACCACGCCGGATGTCGTATTTCCGAACATTGGTTGCTTGCTGCAGGAACGGCTCGGCATTCGGGGCTGCCCGGCTTTTAGCGTCGAGGCGGCATGCAGCGGTTTCATCTACGCGCTCAGCGTCGCCGACCGGTTCGTCGCCGCGGGCCAGGCCCGCCGTGCACTCGTCGTCGGGGCCGAGACGCTCTCCCGGATGACGGACTACACCGACCGTGCGACCTGCGTCATCTTTGGCGACGGCGCCGGCGCCGTCGTACTGGAGGGAGCAGCCGAACCGGGCATCGTCTCCTGCCACCTGCGCGCCGACGGGCACTACAAAGACCTGCTTTATCATCCTTACGGAGTTTCGAAGCTGCGCACGCCCAAGGACACGGAGGGCCCGTATATCCAGATGCGCGGCAACGAGGTGTTCAAGGTCGCGGTCAAGAGCCTGGAGAGTATCGTCGACGAGACCCTCGAAGCGAACGACCTGCACAAGGGCGAGATCGACTGGCTGATCCCGCACCAGGCGAATTTGCGTATTATCCAGGCCACGGCCAAGCGCCTCGGCATGTCAATGGACAAGGTCGTCATGACGCTTAAGGACCAGGGCAACACTTCGGCGGCCTCGGTCCCGATGGCACTGGACGTGGCCGTCCGCGACGGCCGCATCCAGCGCGGCGACATGTTGCTGCTCGAAGCGTTCGGCGGCGGCTTCACCTGGGGCTCGTCGCTGATCCGCTATTAGCACCGCCGACCGGATATGTTCGTGGCGACTGCATGAGGATAAACGCGCGATTCATCGGCCTCCTGGTCGGGCCGCTCGCGGCGCTGCTGGTGTTCCTGTGGTTGCCCGAACAATACGAGAACGCGAGCGGGCAGTCGGTCGCGCTGGGTCTCGATGCGCGTTCGGCCGCCAGTCTCGCCATATGGATGGCGACATGGTGGATGACCGAGGCCATTCCAGTATATGCGACAGCGTTGCTGCCGCTGGTCGTCCTGCCCGTCACGGGCGCCGCACCGATCCAGGCGGTTGCGACGTCATACGGACATCCGCTGATCTACCTGTTCCTCGGTGGTTTCATCCTGGCGCTGGCGCTCGAGAAATGCGGCTTGCATCGGCGCTTCGCGCTGAATGTACTCCGGATGGTGGGTACGCGGCCAACGCGTATCGTCGGTGCCTTCATGGGAATCGCCGCAATCGTCAGCATGTGGGTCACGAACACTGCTACGACGATCATGCTGCTACCGGTGGCGCTCAGCATTATCACGTTAGTCGGCGCGTCGGCTTTGCGCGAAGGGCGCGACAATTTCTCGCTGTGCCTGTTACTGGGGATTGCTTACTCGGCATCGATCGGCGGCATCGGCACGATTATCGGCACCGCGCCTAATGTGTTCCTTGTTTCCTATGTGCAGGAGTTGATGGGGCGGGAAATCAGCTTTGCTCGGTGGATGATGTTCGGAGTGCCGTTCGTCATCGTGTTCGTACCGATCGCGTGGTGGCTGCTCGCACGGCGTATCTATCGGGTCGAGGGATCAGGGATAGAAGGCGTGGATCGCCTGCTGTCGTCCATGCACGAGGAACTCGGGCGCATGAGGCGCGCGGAAATCTTGACGCTGGCGATCTTCTCGCTCACGGCAGCCGCATGGGTCTGCCGGCCGCTGCTCAACCAGATCGAGATCGCCGGGCGAATGCCGCTTGCCGGCCTCAGCGACGCGGGAATCGCGGTCGCGGCTGCCGTTCTGCTGTTCGTGACGCCGGTCCGCATGTCGCGGGGGGAGTTCTTGATGGATTGGGAGACGGCGATAAAATTGCCGTGGGGCTTGCTGATCCTGTTCGGGGGTGGGTTGAGCCTGGCAGCGACGCTGGACGCCACCGGTTTCAGTGCGTTCCTCGGTAACCGAGCGACGGCGCTCGCGGCTCTTCCGACGCTGCTGATCGTGACGCTGGTAAGCGGGATGATGATCTTTCTGACAGAGTTGACGAGCAATACCGCCACGACGGCGACGTTGGTACCGGTACTCTATGCGGTCGCGGTCGGCATCGGTCTGGATCCATACCTGCTGATCGTGCCGGCTTGCATCGCGGCCAGCTGCGCTTTCATGTTGCCGGTTGCTACGCCACCCAATGCAATCGTGTTCGGATCAGGTCGTGTGAGCATCCCGCAGATGAGTCGTGCGGGCTTTTTGCTGAACGTCATTGCGATCGCGCTGGTCCCGCTACTGACCTTGGCGGTGGTGATGCCGGTACTGACATTTTCGGGGCAATGAATATGAGGATATGCGGTACGGCCGTGGCCGTTTTTCTGTCGATCGGCGTCTTTGCGCATGCCGAGCAGCGGACGATCTCGGATGCGTTGACAGAGTCACTGAGCCGGGAGGAGCGACTCGTCGAGGACAGGGCGAATCACACCCGGATTTTCGACACGTCGGTGGCCCAGGATTTCGTCGTCGGTGACTCCGGTGCGCTGATCGGGCAGCTGAGATACGTGCAATCCGTTTATGAAGACACACTCGTCGACATCGCGCGCGTCAACGGCCTCGGCTACGAAGAGATTCGTCTCGCCAATCCGGAAGTCGATGCGTGGTTGCCCGGCGAAGGGACGCAGGTGCGGTTGCCGACTCAGTTCCTGTTGCCGAAGGCTGCTCGGCGGGGCCTGGTCATCAACATCGCCGAGTACCGGATGTATTATTTTGTCCCGGACGGCGACCGCGTCGTCGTCAAGACGTTCCCGATCAGCATCGGCCGAATGGATTGGGGGACGCCGCTTGGCAGGGCATCCGTTGTAAAGAAGGTGACGAATCCGTCGTGGTACCCGCCGAAGTCGATTCGCGACGAATGGGCGGCGGACGGCCGCGAGCTGGCCGAGCGGGTTCCGCCGGGTCCGGATAATCCGCTGGGCAAGTTCGCCATGCGACTCAGCATCCCCGGTTACCTGATCCATGGCACGAACCGGCCGGCCGGCGTCGGCATGCGCGTGACGCACGGCTGTATCCGGATGTTCCCCGAGGACATCGAGTACCTGTATCCGAGCGTGCCGGTGAATACCCCGGTGCAGATCGTCAACCAGCCGTACAAACTCGGCTGGGATGGCGACGAACTGTATCTCGAAGTCCATCCCCCGCTGGCGACCTCTAGGCGCGAGGCTGATAGCGGAGCAGATCCGAATGGCACCGATCCGTGGAGCCTGACCTCGATTACCGAACTCTATATACGCGTCACGGAGACCCGTGAGGCTGACGTCGACTGGTCATTAATCGACAAAGTATACGAGCAGCGTCTCGGCATCCCGGTCAAGGTCGGTCGGGCGCGTGTTCCGGCCGGTTCCGCAGCGGTGGCGGATGTGGAGGCGGGGCCAGATCCGGGGCCAGATCTTTAGATCTGACCCCCTCCAGCGACGGCAGGCTCGCCCGTAAAGTTCTGACCCGGGATTAAAAAAAAGGCCGCGGCAAATGCCGCGGCCTTTTCGTCAAACAGACGAAGGATATTACTTGGACATGCCTTTCTGGAACATCCGGTCGATCTTCTCGTTCGTGGCGTCGCAGCACGCCTGCGCCTGGTTGGCCGCGTTCAGGGCTTGATTCGCAGTGCTCTGAGCGCCGGAAGCCATCTGGCGAGCTTCCGAAGCGCTCGCGCCGGCCGCATCGGCGGCGGACTGGGCGCGCGCCACGTCCGAAGCCAAGCTGTCGACTCTGGAATTTAGGGCGTCGACCTGGCTCTGTAGCTCGGCCGAGCAGCCCGTTGCCAGCATGATGACGAGAGCAACGGCGCTCCCTTTAATCGCGGTCTGAAATGTCTTGTTCATCACAAGTCCTCTGCTAACAAACAACAAAAATGGGTAGCGCCCATGTTCGGCGTTGACGTTGGGCTAGGCCTCCCTAGGCGCGAATGATGACGGAAACATTGTTAAATCGCAAAGTTTCTGTGTAAGGGTTTACCGATAGGGGATTCGGGCGGAAATGGCAGCGTGTCGGAAATTATTTGCGGCCGAGGTTGCCATCCGAACCAGAACTGTATATATTTACAGTGTTGTATATCTGTACAGGTTATCATGATGGATCAGCTCACCTCCCGTCAATCCGAAATCCTCGCCTTCCTGCAGGACTTCATCGACGATTCGGGTATGCCCCCGACCCGCGCGGAGATCGCCCGCGCACTCGGCTTCCGGTCGGCCAATGCCGCCGAGGAGCACTTGCGGGCCCTGCAGCGCAAGGGCGTCATCGAACTGATACCGGGCACCTCACGCGGCATTCAGCTCAAGGATTTCATCCGGGAGCAGCTCGGGCTGCCGCTGGTCGGCAAAGTCGCGGCGGGCAGCCCGATCCTGGCCGAGCAGCACATCGAAGGTCATTACCGCATCGATACCTCGATATTCGACCCGCGGCCGCATTTCCTGCTGCGCGTCGAAGGCATGAGCATGAAAGACATCGGTATCCTCGATGGCGATCTCGTCGCCGTGCACCGGACGCCGGAGGTGCGGAGCGGCCAGGTGATCGTGGCCCGACTCGAGGACGAGGTCACCGTGAAGCGCTATCGGCAGGAGGGCTCGACGGTCTGGTTGCTGCCGGAGAACGAGGCATTCTCACCGATCGAGGTCGACCTGAAGCAACAGGACATGGTTATCGAAGGGGTCGTCGTCGGTCTGGTGCGCAACGGCATGCCCATGCACTGAAATTGGGTTAGACCCTGAGTTCGGAGTCACGCGCACGCCTTCTATCTTGATCAGGCGAAATCAGGGCCCGGCCCCAAAAAATTGTGAAGAAGAATGTCCACAAGGCATCGACTCGAACAACTGCTGGAGAATCCGCACGTCTGGAAGGCCGGACACGGCGGGCCGCGCCGGCGGGTCGTACCGACCGGGTTCGCCACGCTCGACGCGGCGTTGCAAGGCGGCTGGCCGGTCGGTCGACTGATCGAGCTGCTGGTCGAACCCTACGGCATCGGTGAACTCGGCTTGCTGCTGCCGGCGCTGGTCGGGCAGCCTGGCGTCGACCAGCGCGGCACCGGCATGTGGGTCGCCCTGATCGCGCCTCCCTATATCCCGTATGCGCCGGCATTCGCCGCTGGCGGACTGAACATGTCCCGCTTGCTTGTCGTTCGCTGTCGCCAGCAGACCGACGTGCTGTGGGCCGTCGAACAGGCACTGCGCTCGAACACCTGTTCGGCGGTATTGGCCTGGTCCGATGGCGCGGACGAGCGCTCGTTGCGGCGTTTGCAACTTGCCGCTGAGGCGGGCGGTGTGTGCCTGTTCGTGTTGTTCAGGTCACCGCGACTGAGGTGTCGGCGGTCCCCGGCGGCGCTGCGGATTCAGTTACGGCCCGCAGCGGATAGCACGCTCGAGCTGGATGTCTTCAAGAATCATGGTGGCCGCCCGCGTGTCGTGGCTGTCCGGGTCGGGCGCCGGACTCGGGATGGCTGAATGTCAGGGTCCGCACAGCAATCCCTGTGGCCGTCGCCGGCTCTTACCGGCTCGCCGCAGCGGGCACGGGTCGTCTTCGCCGATCCCGGCTATGCCCGTCACTTATGGATATGCATATATTTCAATAATCTATCAATAGAATCTCTTTTCGATTCGAACTTCAGGCGGACGGATAATCCTGTGGCCGTACTGGCGCCGGAGCAGAACCGGAACAGGGTGTTTGTCTGCAATCAGGCCGCGGCGACGCGTGGTGTGCGACCGGGCCAGACGACGAATACGGCGCTGGCGCTGGTGCCGGACCTCGAGGTCGTCGACCGAAATGTCGCCGCAGAGGCGCGGATCGTGCGCGAACTCGCGACCCGGGCTCATCGCTTTACGCCTGGCGTCAGCATCGAGGATTCAAACGCCCTGCTGCTGGATGTGCGCGCCAGCCTCAAATTCTTCGGCGGCCTCGGCAAGCTGCGCGCGTTATTGGCCAATGAACTCGACGCCCACGGATATCATTTCGTGATGGCCTGCGCGCCGACCGCGCTCGCGTCGTTGTGGCTGGCAAGGTCCGGTCGCGACGAGGTTGTCCGCGAGTGCGGTGATCTGCCGAGCCGATTGAGCGGCCTGTCGATCGATGTATTGAACTGGCCCGCGGCCATCGGCCGCATGCTATCCGGCATGGGAGTGACGACCGTCGGCGAGTGCATCCGGCTGCCGAAAGACGGCCTCGCGCGCCGCATCGGCCCGGGCCGGCTCGCCGAACTCGACCAGGCGTTCGGCGCGCGGCCCGAAACGCGCGTCTTCCACCGCCCGCCGTGGCATTTCGAGGAGTCACTCGACCTGCCCGTAGAAACGACGGATGCCGGCTTGCTGCTGATTGCCCTGCAGGAGCTGCTGGCGCGGCTGGAGAGGTTTCTGCGCAGGCACCAGGGCGGCGTGCAGGTGTTGTGGATTGCGTTGCATCGCGAGGGCCGGTCCGCCGCCATCGAGCGCATCGGACTGCTGCGTGCGTCGACCGATACCGGTTACCTGCTCGCCTTGGCCCGTATTCGCTTCGCCGATCTCCGGCTCGACGCGCCGGTCGTCGCGATGAAGTTGCGAACGATCCTGACGAAACCGCCGGCGAGCTCCGGTCGTGACATGCTGGGTGACCAGGCGGAGCAGGGCGCAGATGGCTTCGAACTCGTCGAGCAATTGTGTGTCCGCCTGGGCGCGGAAGCCGTGTACGGCGTGCGCCTCGTCCCGGAGCATCGTCCGGAGGCGGCCTGGCGGCCGGTCGATTTTGCCGGCCATGCGGCGCTGCGGGACGAGCCGATCGATGCAGTTCCCGGTGAGTTCCATTATGCGCCCGTCTCGGATCGGCCGGTGTGGATGCTCGAGGAACCGCGAGTACTGCAGGCGCGTGACGGTCAGCCGGTATTCGGCGACTTGCTGCGTCTCGAGGGCGATGCCGAGCGCATCGAGACGGGCTGGTGGGACGGCCAGGATATTCGCCGGGATTACTACGTGGCCAGAAGCCGTCACGGCATGCGGCTATGGGTCTACCGCGATTACAGTGATAACAATCGTCGAGAGTCGCGCTGGTACCTGCACGGGTTGTTCGGGTGACGGCGGCCTACGCCGAATTGCATTGCATCAGCAACTTCACGTTCCTGCGCGGCGCGTCACACCCGGAGGAACTCGTCGAGCGCGCCGCGCAACTCGGTTACCATGCGCTGGCGCTGACGGATGAATGCTCGGTCGCCGGCATCGTGCGTGCCCACGTCGCGTCGCGCGATCTCGACATTCGCCTGCTCGTCGGCAGCGAAATTCGCCTGACCGATGGCATGCGCGTCGTGCTGCTCGCCGCGAACCGGCGTGGCTATGGGCAGTTATGCGAACTGATCACCCGGGGGCGACGCGCGGCGGACAAGGGCGCGTACCGACTCGCACGCGCGGATCTCCAGACCGGGCTGCGGGACTGCCTCGCGCTCTGGTTACCCGGGCACCCCCCCGACGCCGCTGCGGCCGGATGGCTGTCGGCCCGCTTCGCGGGGCGCTGCTGGATCGCTGTGGAGCTGGCGCTGGACGGCTACGATGGGCGACGGCTCGCAGAACTGACGGCGCTGGGCCTCGATTTGGGACTACCGCTGGTGGCGGCCGGCGACGTGCACATGCACATCCGCGGCCGGCGCGCTTTGCGCGACACGCTGGCCGCGATCCGCCTGAGGACAACGGTCGACCGGGTCGGCTATCGCCTGCAGCCGAACGGCGAGCGGCACCTGCGCAGGCTGGATACGCTCGCCGAGCTCTATCCGCCCGAATTGTTGCAGGCCTCGCTCGATATCGCCACACGAATCGACTTCTCGCTCGACGAGTTGCGCTACGAGTATCCGCGCGAGTTGGTTCCGGAGGGTCACACTCCCACGAGCCACCTGCGACGACTGGTCGAGATCGGCAAGGACGAACGCTGGCCGGACGGCACGCCGGCGCACGTCGAACAATTGCTGGAGCATGAACTCCAGCTGATCGCGGACCTGCGATACGAGCCGTATTTCCTGACCGTGCACGACATCGTGCGCTTCGCGCGCGAGCGCGGCATCCTGTGCCAGGGGCGCGGCTCGGCCGCCAACTCGGCCGTCTGTTACTGTCTCGGCATCACCGAGGTCGACCCGGCGCGCATGTCGATGCTCGTCGAGCGGTTCATCTCGAAGGAGCGCAACGAGCCGCCCGACATCGACGTGGATTTCGAGCACGAGCGGCGCGAGGAAGTCATTCAGTACATCTATCGCAAGTATGGCCGGCGACGCGCGGCGCTGACCGCGACGGTCATCAGCTATCGACCGCGCAGCGCGATTCGCGACGTCGGCAAGGCACTCGGGCTGGCCGAACTGCAGGTCGACCGCATGGCGCGCTCGATGCAGTGGTGGGATGGCAGGGAGGTGCGGGAGCAGCGTGTCGTCGAGGCGGGGCTGGATCCCGCCAGTCCGCTAATCCGTCGTCTCATCGTGTTGGTCGGACAACTGGTCGGCTTTCCGCGGCACCTGTCGCAACACGTCGGCGGATTCGTGATCTCCGAATGCCCGCTGGCCGAACTCGTCCCGGTCGAGAACGCCGCGATGGAGGATCGCACCGTCATCCAATGGGACAAGGACGACCTCGACGCCCTGGGCCTGTTCAAGGTCGACGTGCTCGGCCTCGGCATGCTGACGGCGATCCGCCGCAGCTTCGAACTGATCNNCTCGACCGTTCCCGCCGAGGACCCGGCCGTCTACGACATGATCTCAGCCGCCGACACGATGGGCGTTTTTCAGATCGAGTCGCGTGCGCAGATGTCGATGCTGCCGCGACTGCGCCCGCGCCGTTACTACGA
>JABAOE010000124.1_pt8 | contig 44163 bp, 30 predicted proteins | sample 7062141 | NCBI WGS metagenome assembly JABAOE01 (sample SAMN14538627, study PRJNA623070) | marine sediment metagenome | biome: marine biome [ENVO:00000428]; feature: marine pelagic biome [ENVO:01000023]; material: deep marine sediment [ENVO:00002113] | place: India: Gulf of Khambhat ...
CCCCGTTCGACGGTGATCTGACGGACTGCATAAGCCATGTTGACGGCAGCTATGTGCACGATGCCGGCGGCTGCATCGGCCAGCGACAGGCCGAGCGGACGGCCGACCTTTTCCCGGATCGCGCTTTCCGCCGCCGGCACGTCGAGCTTCATGCGCTTGCCGAGGTAGGTCCCGGGATCGAGATAGCCGAGCACGAGCTGGGCGTCGGTAACGGTGGGCTCGCGCCCGCCCAGGCCGAAACAGGCAGGACCGGGATCCGCCTGCGCGCTCTCGGGGCCGACCTGCAGGCCGCCCTCCTTGTCGATCCAGGCGATGCTGCCGCCACCGGCGCCGACCGAGATGATGTCGATCGTCGGCTGCAGCACCGGCCGGCGATTGAACCTGGCGCTGCTGCTCTCCAGGTAGCGGCCCTCGTGGATCAGCGAGACATCGAAAGTCGTCCCGCCGACGTCCGCAACCACCGCATTGCGGACGCCGAGTTCCTCGCACAGGCGCAGCGCGCCGATGACGCCGCCGGCCGGACCGGACTGTATGGTCCTGACCGGCGCCTGGCGGGCGATGTCGGTCGAGGTTATGCCGCCGCTCGACTGCATGACGGCGAAGGCGCCCTGGTAGTTGCGACGTTCGAGGCTGCTGTCCAGCGCTGCGAGATAGCGATCCATGCGCGGCTGCGTGTAGCCGTTCAGCACCGTGGTGTTGGTGCGCTCGAATTCGCGCCATTCCCGGACGATGTCGGAGGAGATGGAAACCCGCGCGCCGGGAAATTCGCGACGCACGATGTCGGCCATCGCTCGCTCGTGCGCCGGATTGACGTAGGCGTGCAGAAAACAGATGGCGACGCTTTCGACGTCCCTGTCTTGCAGCGCACGAACGACTGCGCGCGCCTTCTCCTCGTCCAGCGGCGTGACGACCTTGCCTTCGGCATCGAGTCGCTCGGGCACTTCGAAGCGCAGTTCCCGCGGCACCAGCGGCGGCGGCGGCTGGTAAAAAAGATCGTAGATGTCTTCCCGGCTGCCGCGACCCAGCTCGAGGACGTCACGGAATCCCTGGGTCGTGATCAGCCCGACGCGGGCGCCGTTCTCCTGGACGATCGTGTTGATCACCATCGTCGAGCCGTGCACGATCATGCCGAGTTTGGCCGTTTCGAGGCCCAGTTGTTCGGTCCCTTCGAAGAACTGTTCCTCGAGCGCGCCGGACGAACGAACCTTCTCGATCGCCACCTCGCCGGACTCGGGGTCGAGGGTAACGAAGTCGATAAAGGTGCCGCCGACATCGACGGCGAGCCGCCTGGCATTCGTCATTTTTTTATTGCCGCCGGTCGCAGGAAGGTATGCATTCGTGTGCGCTTCCATCCTAGTATTGACAGCCACCACCTGGCAACACAAGCACGGTTCCGGATCGTGAACGGCGGAGAGCAGCACCCGGTCGACGCGGATTTCATGCGCGGGCCGGCGCCGCTTGACCGGGCCGTCGGCTGGTGCGGGATCGCCATTGTTATGTTTGCGCTCGGCGCGCGAATGCGCTCAGGGTAAAGGCCGCTGGATTCGTTCGATGAACATGTCGATAAAACGCGGCCAGTCGAGTTCGTATTGCACGTTCATCTGCTCTGCCGCTTCCGCCCCCGGCCAGGGCTCGCGCCCGCCGACCGAGGTGCCGTAGCTGATGCCGTGATTGATGTCGACATCGACATACAGGCGCTCGCTGGTGACCAGCGTCGGGTCGATGATGCTCGCGACGGCAATCTGGTCGTACATGAACCACGAGCGCTCGGGCTCGATCTCGAATCGTTTGCCGAGCGTCTCCCTGAGCAGGTCGGTCAGGGGGTTCTTCACCGCAACCATTTTCTCGTACCAGTCGCGGGTCAGCGCAGACTTCCGCGATACGTTCAGTGGCGAGAGTTCGACAGGGATGCCGGAGCGCAAGGTCACCCGCGCCGCCTCGGGATCGACCCAGAAATTGAACTCGGCGTTCGGCGTGACGTTGCCGGCGCCGTCGGGCAATGCTGCGATCGCGCCGCCCATGATCACGAGTTGTTTTACGCTCTCGGCAAATTCCGGCTCGGCGCGGATGGCCTGGGCGATATTGGTCAGCGGGCCGATCGCGACGATCGTGAGCTCCCCGGGCCGCGCCATGACCGCGTCGACGATAAAGGACACGGCCGACTGCGACTCGGCGCGTTTCTGCGCAAAGCCGCCGGGCGGCTCGGGCGGCGGCTCATTCGAGTACCAGTTGCCATACTCGCGCACGGCAAAATCGCTTTTCTCGTGCACCAGCGGCATGTCGGCGCCGACGTAAACCGGGATGCCGGCCTGCCCGGCGATCTCGAGCATGCGCAAAACGTCTGACGTCGCACGCTCGACGCTCTCGTTGCCGGCGACCGTGGTGACGCCGACAATCTCGAACTCCGGCGACTGCAAAGCGAGCATCAGGGCCATGCTGTCGTCCCAGGGCGGCATGACGAAATCGGTGTCGAAAATGATCGGGATACGCTCGTCCGCGATGGCATTCGCGAAGGCAACGAGAATGACGAGAACACTTGCACGGGCAATCCGCTTTGTCATTGGCGACCCCTGGATCGGCTGTTTTTTGTGCGGGATGACCGGTACAGTATATCGGCTTTCACCAGTCCTGCTGCGGATCCCGTTACGACAATAACAGCAATGCATACCGCATCCAGAATCCTCATGATCCTGCTCGGCACGCTCGTCCTGATGTCTTGCGGCGGTTCCCGGGACGCTGCGGATTCGACGAGCGGAGCCGTTCGACCGACCGTCGCGTTGATCATGAAGTCGCTCGCCAACGAGTTCTTCGTGACGATGGCCGACGGCGCTCGCGAGCATCACGCAGCGAACGAACAGCAATACGAATTGATCGTCAACGGCATCCGCAACGAGACGGATCTCGCGCAGCAGGTTGCCCTGATCGACCAGATGATCGCGTCCCGGGCAGACGCCATCGTCGTCGCGCCGGCCGATTCCAGGGCGGTCGTCCCGGCGCTGGCGAGGGCGGCCCGGGCCGGCATCGTGATCGTCAACATCGACAACCGGCTGGATGCGTCGATCGTCGAAGAGTATGGCCTGACGATCCCCTTCGTCGGGCCGGACAACTTCGCCGGCGCGAAAATGGTCGGCGACTATCTCGGCGAGCGCCTCGCGCCCGGCGGCCGGGTCGCGATCCTCGAAGGCGTGCCGACGGCGTTCAACTCGCAGCGGCGGACCGCCGGTTTCGTGCAGGCGATGAACGACGGCGGCATGAACATCGTCGCGCAGCAGAGCGCGCAGTGGGACCAGACGATCGCGGTCACCGTGGCCTCCGGCATCCTCGTCCAGCACCCCGATCTCGACGCCATGCTCTGCGCCAACGACAACATGGCGCTCGGCGCGGTTGCCGCCATCTCGCAGGCCGGGCTTGCGGAACAGGTGACCGTCATCGGCTTCGACAACATCTCCGCGGTGCAATCGCTGATTCGCGACGGCAGGATTCTCGCGACCGTCGATCAGCACGCCGACCTGCTCGCTGTTTACGGCATCGAGTATGCGCTGGAGGCGCTGCAGAACGGCGCCGAGCTCGACGATCGCAATACCCCGGTCGACCTGATCACCGTCGACGCCCTGGACTGAGCTCGCCACCCGTGGACGCTGCCCGCCTTGCCATCAGGAATCTCGGCAAGACGTACAACGTGGCCGTCCTGAGGGACGTCAACCTGGCGCTCCGCCGCGGCGAGGTGCATGGGCTCGTCGGAGAAAACGGCGCCGGCAAGTCGACGCTGATCAACATACTTGCCGGTCTCGTCGCGCCGGATTCGGGCGACATTTCGCTCGATGGCCAGGGTTACGAGCCGCACTCCGCGGGAGACGCATTCGCGGCGGGAGTTTCCTTCACAGCCCAGGAACTGAGCATCATCGAGACGCTCAGCGTCGCCGAGAACATCGGCCTTCGGCGCCTGCCGTCGCGTGGCGGCGTCATCCGGCGCAGCGCGCTGCAAGATAACGCTCGCCGATTGCTGGACGAGGTCGGCCTCGGCGACATCCCGCTGGATACGCCTGCAGGCGAGCTGAGTCTCGGCGAACGGCAGCTGGTCGAGATCGCGAGGGCCATCGGTCGCGATTGCCGCATCCTGATGCTCGACGAACCGACAGCCGCGCTGACGTCGCAGCAGGCGGCAACGGTCCACGGACTGATCCGCTCGCTCGCGGCCAAGGGCAGCACGGTCATCTATGTCAGCCACCGCCTCGACGACGTCCTCGACGTCTGCGACCGGGTAACCGTCCTGCGAGACGGCGTCATCGTCTCGACCCATGCGTCATCCGCGCTGGACACGGCAGGGCTGGTCGCCGAGATGAGCGGTGATCATGTCGAGGTGGTCAGCGCCGAGTCGCCGCAATGCGGTGCCGGGCAGCTGGCGTTGTCCACGAGCGGACTCCGCACCCGGCAGCTGCCGCACGCGATAGACCTCGAGCTCCGCCCGGGCGAGATCGTCGGCATCGCGGGACTCGCCGGCGCCGGTAAGAGCGAGTTGTTGTCGGCGCTCTTCGGCCTCGACGGGAGAACCTCGGGGCAGGTTCGGCGACATATCGATAACGAAGTCACAGAGATTCGCGAACCCGGCGGGGCTGTGCGCGCCGGCATCGGTTATCTCGGCGAGGACCGGCGGACGATGGGCATCTTCCCCGGCCGATCGGTGCTCGACAACATGATGCTGCCGGACCTGGCGAGACACCCGATGCGGAGAATCGACAGCGGCGCGGAACGGATGGACGGCGAAACGCTGCGGGAGCGGCTGTCCATCCAGTGCGATTCGCTGGCGCAGGACATCCGCGAGCTGAGCGGCGGGAACCAGCAGAAGGTGCTGATCGCGCGCTGGCTCGAGTGCGGCGCGGAAGTGCTGCTGCTGGACGAGCCGACCCGGGGCGTCGACGTCGCGACCAAGTTCGCCATCCACGCGCTGTTTACCAGGCTGGCTGGCGACGGAAAGTCTTTACTGATCGCGTCGAGCGAGCTGGACGAACTCATGGCGATCTGCGACCGGATCCTGGTCATGTCGAACCGGCGCATGGTCGGCGCGTTCGACAGGCGTGCCTGGTCCGAACAGGACATTCTCGCGGCGGCTTTCAGCGAGTACAGCGGTCGCGGCAATTCGAGCGGTCACGCACGGACGGCCCGGTCGTGAAGATCCTCGAGACCCTCAGGAATCATGCCGAAGAGAATTTTATCGTTCTCGCGCTGCTCCTGCTGATTGTTTTCTTCGGCGTGTCGTCGGAAAACTTCTTCTCCGTCGTCACCTTCACGACGATACTCAATCAGCTGCCGGCGCTGACCGTCGTCACGGTCGGCATGACCCTGGTGCTGATCGTTGCCGGGATCGACCTGTCGGTCGGTTCGGTGCTCGGCTTCTCTGCAACCGTGATCGGCGTCGCCGTCGTCGGCTGGGGACTGCCGTTGCCCGTTGCCTGCCTGGCGGGCGTGCTGACGGGGCTCGTGTGCGGCGCGATCAACGGCGCCTTCGTCGCGGGTTTCCGGCTGCCCGCTTTCATCGTCACGCTCGGCATGCTGGAGATGGCGCGTGGCATGGCCTACATCGTCAACGACTCCCAGACCGTCTACATCGGTGCGTCCATTCAGCAGATCGCGCTTCCGTTGCCGGGGATCGGCGTTTCCGCGGCGCTCCTGATCGCGCTGCTCGTCGTCGCCGCCGGCCAGTTCCTGCTCACGAGGACGGTGATGGGACGGCATCTCGTCGCGATCGGCAGCAATGAACAGGCGGCCCGCATGTCGGGGATCGACGCCCGGCGTTACCGCCTGGTCGTGCTGAGTCTTTCCGGCGCGCTGGCAGGCCTCGGCGGCATGTTCAATGCAGCCTACCTCGGTTCCGCCGATCCCAACGCCGGCATCGGGCTGGAGTTATCGGCGATCGCTGCCGCCGTCATCGGCGGGACCAGCCTGATGGGCGGCCGCGGTTCGGTCCTCGGCGCCTTCGCCGGCGTGCTGATCATCTCGATACTGCAGAACGGACTTGCGCAGCTGGGCGTATCCGAACCATCGAAGCGCCTGATCACCGGCGCCGTCATCATCATCGCCGTGCTGATCGATCGCTGGCGACAACAACATCGCGTCGACTGAGACCAATCCCGATCAGTCGACTTTGAGGGTTCTCCCTGCGCCGTCCCCGGGATAGACGCGGGCGTTGGCGCCGGGATAGGCGTAGCCGTTGATGAACACCCGGCGGTAACGGTCCGACGTATTCTCGAAACTCGCATGCGCCGTGTAGGGGCCGAAGAACAGCGTGTCGCCGGCCCTGGCGTGAACGGTCACGGCATCTTCCTCGCGAAACTCGGGCGGCGTCTTCGTCCGGTAGTCCGGCTTGTCGTAATCGTGGTCGCCGAAATCGACGCGGCCCCAGCGTCCGCTCCCGGGGATGAAACTCAAAGGCCCGCTGTCGTCGGTCATGTCGTCGAGCGCGATCAGCGTCTGGACGAAGCTGCCGCGGCCGTTGACGTCGGTCCATGTGCCGCGCCCTTTGTCGCGATGCTGGATGTCCTGGTGCCAGCCGAAGATCACGCCGTCATTTGGACGTTTGAAATGCGCCTGGCTGAGCAGTTGCTCCAGGGTGTCGCTGCCGAGGAGCTGCGCGGCAGGCGTGGTCAGCCTGGCGTCCTCACCAATCTGCAAAAGATATGGCTGTGACCCGCCTGCCCAGACGACGCGCTTGATCACCTGCTGGCCGTCTTTTTCGCCGAGCACGAAATACGAGCCATCCAGCATGCCGGTCGCGGACAAGCCCGACGCCATCCCCTCGAGGCGGTCGAAACAGCGACACATCCGTTCGACTTCGTCGGCGCTGAACAGGCCGGGAAGCATGATCAGTCCGACGTCCTCGAATTCGCGTACCTGTTCCGTGGTCAGCATCGTGCGGGTCCCTGCTAGTAATTGTCGATCAGTTCGAGGATGCGTCCCTGGGTCTCGCGGATACCCGCAAGACCGTCGACCACGAACCGGAAGTAGAACAGTCGGTGCGCCAGCAGCCCTTCGAGTTCGCTGGTCGCCCTGAGCCGGACGGGATCGCCGGAAATGTTATCGATGTCACTGCGCACGAGCGACATCAGGGGCTCGTATTCAAGCGCTTTTCCGAGCCGGAGCTGCTTCGAGAGTTCGGGGACGAGCTGCATGACCATGAGCTCGCGAGTCAGCGTTTCGTCCTCGCTGGTATCCGCCAGCTGTTGCCGCCAGACCGCAATCATATTCGTCAGTTCCGGACTGTCGATCAGCTCGATGTCTCCGGAAGCAATCGCCGTCTGCAGGGTCGAATCGGTCGGACTATAGGTCGGTGAACCCAGCAAGCCGACCAGGATTCCGTAAGGAAGCTCGAGTTCGTCGCCGATCTCCACCGCTCGAACCCGGTCGAGAAATTCCTGGTTCGCCCTGTAGATGTTATTGACGACGCGCAGCCGGTCATCCAGCTGCGCCTGGCTTGCCGTGAAGTCGGCGCGCATGCCTTCGAGGAGCATGCGCGCCTCCGCGTCAGCGACGCGCTGTTCCCACCAGGCGTCTATCGCAAACGCCAGCAGGATGCTGGCAACGATTGCCGTGCCCTCGACGAGGATTCGGTTCCAGCTCGGGTTCTGCATCGGATGCTCGCAGCGTCGCTCGCTTGGTCAGGGGCAGGCGCAAATATAATGCGGTGCGCCATTTCCAGCGTCAATCAGACGTTCGGCAGCGGGTCCTTACGGCGATCGTCGACCGGCTGGCCGGCAGTCCTGGCGCATTCAGCGTCGGCGGATGCCGGGCGACGGCGACTGATGCGCAGCGACAGGATCCAGGCGCTCCAGCCGCAGCAGCCGAAGCCGACTGCCAGGTAGACGAACGACAACCAGTAATCGAAGCCCAGGAAGACGCCCGAGGCCATGAACAACAGGCCGAGAAGCAACCAGAACTGCGGCAGACGCTCGTAGATCGGGGTGGGTATCCACATATCGCACCTCACAACAAGCTGTGGGGAGTAATGACCATAAATTGAACGAAAACGGGGAAAAGTGCTGCGAGGCGCTTCACAGTCTCGGCATTCGATACCGACTTGGCGCCCGGACCGGGAGCGGTGTCACCGATTCCGGGAAGCCGCAACAGACTGCGCGCCTGATGCCGCTTGCGCGGTGGGCCGTCGGGAACGCGCCGACGGCGTTCTCCCGGCAAGCGCTCGAAGGCGCCATTCCTTCGCTTGCCGGTTCGCTTCATACTGGCGCCGCTCGGCAATGATTTCGACTGACTGGAGGAAAACGCATGACTGCCACCAATACCGCGCTTGCGACGCGGCGCTCGCTGCTGACCGGACTGGGCTGTGCCGCCGCCGGCCTTGCCCTGGGGACGACGGCGGACGTCGAGGCACAGGAGGAGATGCCCGCATTCCAGCCGAAGCGGCATCCGGAAGACAGCTGGCTCAACGACATGCCCGGCGATCACCGTGCGTTTATCGACGCCTCCCGGCCGATGGGCGGCTCGGAGGCGCTGCAGTATGCGAACAATATCCTGACCGCCCACACGAGAACCTACGGCGGCGTGGAATCGGACTACGCGATGATCGTCTGCTTCCGGCGTTTCGCGACGCCGTTCGGTTACGGGGATGCGGTATGGGCGAAGTACGGCGCGATATTCAATCGCCTCGTCCCGTTCCCCGATCCGGCAACGGGTGAACCATTCGCGGTCAATCCGGGAAATATCGCCGGGCGGATGGATCTGCCGAATCGCGGCAACACGATCGATTCACTTGGCGAGCGCGGCGTGTACTTCGTCGTCTGCGACGCGGCGACGCGCGTCATCTCCGGTTTACTGTCCCGGACCGTCGGCGGCGAGGCAGAGGACATCTACAAAGAGCTGATCGACTCGGCGGTCGCGAACAGCCAGTTCGTCCCGGCGGGCGTGCTGACGGCGACGCGGTCACAGGAATTCGGCTACAGCCTGCTGGCCGCCGGCTGATTGGTCCGCAATCGAGCGTCCTCGATCAGCCGAACTTGGAGAGAATCAGGCTCGTGCCGTTCGAGCAGGCCTCGCGCGATATGACGCCGGTCTCCGCCAGCTTGTAGTGCGCTTTCATCTCGGCACGCAGGTAATTGGTGTCGTTGACCTGGATGTTTTGCTTGGCGCGCTCGATGGCCCGCGAGATCTCGCTGACGAGCGCTCGCATCTTGCGGATGCAACCGAAAGAGGCGGACAAGCGGGTCACTACCGCGCAGCCGCTCGTCGTCCTGAACAGAAACACTTCCTGGCTCCGGTAGACGAACATCAGCAGGCAGATCACCGCTACGGTGGTCGCCAGTATCGTCGCCGGAAGGGTGTACCCGGCGAATGTCGTTGCCGGCAGCGCCAGCGAAGCAACGAGCGCGAGCAGGCCGACGAAGAGTGCGGAGAACAGGCAGGCAGTCGCATGTCGTTTCGCTGACTTCGGCCGGGCGTCGAGGAATCGAAGCTCCAGCATGTGCTCGCAATTGCCTCCCTTCTTGCTGGTCTCGCGAACGTTCAGGAATCCTTCTTCGTAGAACGTGAGCTCGTAGCGGGAACCGTTGACCCGGTTGCGAAGGGATTGTGTTTTGCTGACGGTCCGCGGCTCACCTGCCTGGTCTGCGAACTCGTCCCCGATATAGATATGTTCCGTATCCATCCAGCCTGCATCCATGCGTGACCCTGTTGTGACTTTAGCGAATGGACAAATCACGCGCCGTGATTGCCTTCACAAACTGTCGCCAATCAGCGTCAGGGCTTACGTTAAATCAAATCCTGTCCTCAGCGTCCCGATACCGCGGCCTACATCGTGCCGGTCAGGTTCAGGAAGAAGCCCTGGTGATCGTAATCGAGATCCGTCAGGTCGTCGGAGAAATCCGCGAAGTTGTAGCCGAGCCCGATCTTGAGATTGTCGCCCAGGTAGCGGGAAACGGCCGTCAGCGCGCCTGCGCGGCTCTCGCCGAGATCCGGCATGGTCAGCATGCGGCCCTCGATCAGCAACTCCCAGTGTTCCCGGAAGCGGACGTCCGAGCGCAGCACGTACAGGTGGGCGTTGTTCGCGAAGAATTCGGGGTTCTCGCGGTCCAGGCTGACCTGGCTTTGCCGATACGCGTACTTGCCGCCGACCGTCAGCCAGGGCAGCAGGTCGTAGGTGACGTCGAGCGCACCGATGTGACTCTTCTGAATGAACTCAGACGACTGGTTCTGCTGTGTGATCTGGCCGGTCGTGGGTACATTGTAGAAATAGGTGTACTTGACCAGCGCATTCAGGCGGTCGTTGTGCACCGGCCGGTAGGCGTAGCCGAGGACAGCCTCGGTAAATCCACCGTCGTAGAACGCACCCTGCGAACTTTCGCTCAATGAGTGATTGAACTTGCCGAGAAGACGGCCTGACGGGCCGGTTTCATACTTCAGGCTGTTGCGGAATAACCAGGTCTCGCGAGAGATCAGGCTCAGATCCGTCTGCTGAACGTCGTCGTTGCGGAACTCGATGCCGCTCGACAGTTGCAGTCTCTCGAACGCCACACCAACCTGGATACCACTGGCAAGACGATCCGTTTCGGCGCCGGTCACCGCATCCTGCAGCGTGCCGATGTCCGTCGTAATACCTAAGCTCCATTTTTCGTTCGGCGCGAAATCAATGCCGGTCGCGTGCGTCAGCCCGACCATCGAGTCATTATGCTGATAGCGCTCTTCGAGGAAGACACTGGTGCTGTCTGCCAGTCGCGTCTTGATACCCGCAACGAGATTGCCTTCGCTGCCGGCCGTCATGCTCATACCGTTGTCGGCACGCTCATTGTCCAGCGAGTAATTCAGGTAGGTGCTGGTCCGTTCGGAAACGAGATAGTTGGTGCCGATGCGGCCGCCCGCGCCAAGGTCGCCGGTCGAAATTTCTGCGTCGACCTTCAGCTTGGCCGTCGCCTGGAACGATCCGCCGACACCGGCACGGCCGTTTTCGCGACGGTTGCCGGTGGACGAAACAGTATCCTGCAGGAAGGCATAGGTGCTCCAGTTGTCATACGACTTGTAGCCCAGTTGCAGTACGGCGTCGGCACGCTCGCCTTCTTCCTGGGTCAGCGGCACGATCGTCGAGTTGTCGATGCGTTCATCGAGGCGATAACCCGCGCTGATGTCCCATTGCTCGTTGAGCTGGTAGCCCAGGTTCAGTTCTGCGGCGCGCGTCTCGATGCCCAGTTCCTGCGCACGATTGTCCATCTTCAGTCCGACGGAGAACCGTTCCGCGACCGGCATCGAGAACGTACCGCCGTAGGTACGCGTGTCGGTCAGCGCGGTCATGCCGGGCGCGGAATAGCCGGCGTCGACCTCCTGTACGTACATCGTCAGCCGCGCGTCCATGAAGTCGACGACGTCCCCCAGCCGGAGACTGATATCTGCCCGGCTGGCATCGGCTTTGGCATTCATGAACGTTGCCGGATCGTAGGCATTGAATTCGTAGCCGCCATCGGTGGACATGACCGGCAGTGAGACGAGACCTTCGCTCGTAGCCTGCTGCACCTTGACCCAGGACTCGGCGGCAAGACGTAAAGTCAGGTCTGCGGCGTTCAGGCTGCTGTCGTCGCCATCCTGCTCGTTTTCATTGATCGTGAGGCCCAGTTTGACGTGGTCGCCGAACCAGTAGTGGCCCTGACCGCCCATCGACACGGCGTCGATCTCGTCGAAGCCCGGCGTGTATTCGTAACGTACGACGAGATAGGCCTCATCCCCGGACAGCGCGCCGCTGCGTACCAGCAGATTGTCGTCCGCGGTCGATGCCAGCGGCTCGTTCAGCAGGATGCGACCCTGCAGGTAGTCGATGTCGTAATCCATGACGGGCGTCAGGTTCACGACACCGGTGACGAGTCCGGATACCTTGTCACGCAATTCGACGCGCACGCGCTCCGAACCGGTCAGGATGTCCTGGCGATTCAGGTAGTACAGTGAGCCGCCGGTACCGCGGAACTCTTCGCGGCTGCCAACTGTGCCGGGCTCCGCGGCAAATGCGTCGATGACAAAGCGGCGATCGCCGAATTGCGTCGTCGCATCAGACTGGTAATGGGCGTTCGCGCCGTAGAGTCCGCGATCCACCTGCGCCAGCTCATTGTTCATGTAGCCGACCTTGAAGTTGCCCCATTGGCCGTAATCGTCACCGTCACTCAGGCGTACGTAGAACTTGCCCATCGTCGGCGCCAGTTCCTCGACGGTGCCGTCGTCACCGAAGGTCGGGTAGTAATAGTCCGAGTCGATCCGGCGGAACAGAGAGTCCGGCGACTTGTCGAGGAAGTTGCTGAACAACTCGTCGATCGGGCCTTCACGCGTATCCGCGCTGGCTGTCAGTCGCCAGTCATCACCGAACTTGCCGTCGACGAAGAATGCCAGCCGTCCATCGAACTGCGAATCGACATCGTTGGGCGAATTTTCGCCCTGCAGCAGGCTGACCGGACCGCTCGACGAATTCTCGGAAACCGTCAGGTCGGCCATGCCGACGTAGAACCAGTCGTTGGATTCGAACTCGAGATCGCGCAGGTAGAGTTCACCGGCACCTTCCTTGTCGATCACCGCGACCTCTACCGTGTGCGCACCGTCAGGAAGAATCTCCTCAGCAACGAACTCGCCGTTTTCGTCAACGGGAATCGGCCGGCCGGCAACCCAGACTTCGTGCTCGGCGGGAATGCCGCTGCCGCGCACGCTGACGGTGCCACTGCCAAGACCGATGTTGTGCAGCGCCAGGTTGCTTTCACCGTAGCCGGATAACAGACCCGTGGTGTCCGATGCGACCTGTACGTCGTCCGCCGGTTCGTCGCCGGCGGCGACAATCCACAGCGGTTGCGGAATCGTCTCGTCGAAGTTGCCGTCTTCACCGTAGGCGCGAAGTACGTAGGCCAGTTCGCTGTCACCGCTGCCCAGCGTCCGCGCCAGCGGTGACCATTCAACCTGTCCATCGAGTTCGATATTGATGACCTCGAGCGGCTCGGCTTCGAGCGACTGGCCGGGACGGAAGACGCGGATCTCTGCACGATCGATGTAGTGCGAGTAATTCGTGTACATCCGGAAGTTGATGAGGCTTGCGCCGACACCCGGACTGCCCTGTCCGCCTACCTCGATCTGCGGCGGCATCGCCGATACGCTCAGCCGCGGCGCTGACCGCAGGTTGTCGAATCCGAACTGGATATTTGCACCGGCCATCGCGACGTCGGTACACCGCTGGATATCCGAGGAGCTGCGCTTCGGATCGTCGATCGGTTCGCCGTCGACCGTGATGCGCATCAGGTTCAGACCGAGCGGGTTTTCAGGGTGCAGTTCGCGCGTCAGGCGCGTGATGTCGACACCTTCATAGTCGTCCAGGATCGCGAGGTCGTCGTATACGACCTGTACCGCAACATGTGAGGTATCGCCCTGGATGAAGCCGGCATTGACGACATCGCTGGAGTGCACGTAGCCGCGACCTTCGAACTCTACCTGCTCAGGCTGAAGTCCCATTTCCTCGACCATCGTCTCCATCACACGACGCGCGCGTGACGCAGAGAAGCCGATGTCGTCGCCGTAAACGCCGGCAACGCGACGCGACAATCGCTCGTTACGGGTATAACCGACGAAGCGGAGGCGTGGTTTTGTCCGGTCGCTCACGTCGTCGAGCGCCCGTTCCAGCAAACCTGCATAGCCAGCCGGGATCACCGGGCGGCCGTCGATGAATTCGATGTCCCCGATTCGACCCCACGGCGGGTCATACACCCGGGTCACGGTGACCGCGCCGGCATCCTCGGGACATAGTTGTGGTTCGTCCGGCAGATCCTGCAGCGGATCGTCGTACCAAAACTCCACTTCAACGCGACGATTCAGCGCGCGCCCACGGACTGTCTGATTGGAGCCGAGCGGCCGTTCCGCGCCGCGACCGTCACTCTCGACGATCGGCGTCGGCAGCGACAGCGCATCCTGCACGGCAAGTGCAACGCGACGCGCCCGGGCCCGCGACAGCCCGAGGTGGTCGCCATAAATTCGTTCGGTGCGGCCGGCCAGCGGCAGGTCATCGGTGTAGCCCACGAAACGGACGACGACATTCTCCTTGTCGGCGAGATTGTCGAAGGCCTGCGCGATCGTGTTCACGAAGGCATCGTTAACGTCGATCGATTCAGATTCGTAATGCAGTGGCGCCACCAGGTTTTGTACCCGGGCGCGCTTGGCGTGTCCGTCGACATAGCGGAGTTTGCAGACCGTTTCCATGCGGCAGACCTTGACGGTCTGGATCTCGTGCGCGACGAGGAATTCCTCGAGGTCGACCTTCTCCCGGACTTCGTCGTACCAGACCTCGACCTCGACGCGGCGATTCAGCGCACGTCCTTCCTCGGTCAGGTTGCTCGCGACGGGCTTTGTATCACCGGCCCATTCATAGGAAATCGCCTCCGGCGGCAACGCGAGCGCCGTCTGGATGTGCTCCGCGACCTGGCCGGCGCGTTCCCGTGAGAGACCGGCATTGTCGCCGTAGATGGCGGCAAGCTCGGGGCCCAGCGGGCGGTTATCGGCATGACCGAGCAGATGCAGTCGTACATTCCTGCGGTCACGCATGCGTGTCAGAATTTCTCCCAGCGACACGATCGTCGTGTCGGGAATGTCAGCGACACCCGATTCGAAACGGATCGGCGGCACGAGATTCGACAGCTTGATGGTCTCTAGCTCGTCGACGATGGCCTCGCGGGTTTCGATCGTGTCGCCGGCTTCAGTTTCGAAGCGCGCCGGATCCTGCATCCATTGCATCATCGGCCCGTCATTCGACATGTGGCGTTCGACGGTTTCGCCGATCGGGGCTTCATCGACGTCGGACGCCATGACCGGAGCGCCGGCGATTGATACGCCGATGGCGACGAGACGTAGCATTGTCCTTGTGCCGCTCATCGGTCCGTCCCCTTCGGACGCGGTGGCGGACCGCCCAGTCGCCAGAAAATCTCGGGTTCGATAACGAGCTCATAGCCCGGCTCGAGTGACTGCCACTCGGCCATGATGCGCGACTTCAGCAGGTTCAGCCTGCGGTCGACCAGCGATTCGGGCTCGACGTCGGCGACGTAAGACAGACGCAGCGTCGCGGGCGCCTTCTGCAATTCACGGATCAGCAGGTCGATCCTGGACGCCCAGTGACTGCGCATCTCGATCGAATCCGGCTCGAAGACCGCGTCCGCGATGTCGAGGCCGACGACGCGATGGATGGACGCGCCAAAGTTCATGCGCAACGCTTTACCGCGGGTCGCGCGCTGTACCTGGACGGGACGCGTCGAGACGCGGAAACCACTCGGCAACGTCCGGTCGTCCAGTTTCAGTACGAAGTTACTGCCGCGTTCCTGGTTGGGCACAGTGGCGCAGGTGATGTGGTAACGGCCGTGCGTATCCGTCGTCGCCGCCAGACCGTTAACAGTGACCAGGCGGACGCCGTGAATGCCGGCCTCGTCGCCGTCCTGGTAGCCATTGCGATTTGCGTCGTTATAGACCTTGCCGGTTACGTCGGTGCAATCGAAGGTCGTGTCCGGCACGAGCCGGACCGTCGCCGTCGCTTCTTCCGACATGATGGAACCGGTCAGCGCATTGACCGCCTGCGCGCGGTTGACGAACTCGCCTTCCATGACGCCGGCACCGACAGCGAACAGCATCTGAATCTCATGCTGGCCGTCGGTCAGGAGTGTCAGTCCTGACCAGGTCAGTTCGCCATTGAGATTCACGGGTTCGGTGGCAATGCCATCGAAGCGCGCCGACCCCGCGACATAGCGGAATCCGGCCGGGAAGCGATCAACGATATTGACGTCGAGCAGGCTGGCACCGAATGAGTTGCTGACGGTAATTGTGTAAGGAATCAGATCGCCGCGATTGACGTTCAGCATCGGCGTCGTCTTCGTCACGGACACAGCGCCGTCGAGTCGCGGATCAAGAGGAATGTGGTTATTGAACAGCTGGCTTGTCCCGGGTACCTGGTTGCCGTTCAAAGTCAGGAACGAGTGATAGACAGTGCCCGCGCTGCGCGCCGGAATCGAAGCCGGCGGCGCGAATTCCGAGGGCGCGGCCTCGCAATGCTGACCAGTCGCCGGCACTGCGTCGCTGCCCGTCGCGGGACACGCCGGTACGTCGAAAGGCAATGTCGTGATATCGGATGTCGGCGGGATCATCGCCGAGACACCCTGCACATAAGTCGTACCCGGCGCCGTTACTTCAATCGAGTAATTCTGTCCGCTCGGGCAGGACGGATCCGAGAAGTTGAGATCGAATTTGTAGTAACCGTTGCCGATCGTAACCTGGCTCTGCTGGTTCGGGTCGTCAAAGCAGCTCGACGGCAACGGCACACCGTTGCGGGCGTCGACCAGCGCGACGATCGCACCCGGGACCGGCGTCCTGGCGATCGCGTCGTAGATGACACCATTCGGATCGACCGGCATGTTCTGCGAACGCCAGATGCTGCCCGCGGTGACTTCGATGTCATCAATTTGCTGCAGCGTGTTGGTGAAGTCCGAATCAGTGACACCCAGGAGCGCCGTCGTCGGGCCCGCGCCCGGTGCACGGAATCGAATCGAGTAGTACTGCCCGGTTGCATAGTTCGGCGCGACGCCGATGAATTCGTAGTAACCGTCAACGTTCGTCAGCATGGACCGAATCGGCTGACCATCGAACAGCAGTTCCACCGTCCAGCCTTCCAGCGACCGCTCGAAGCTGTCCGGCGTGCCGTCGTGGTCGGCGTCGTGCCATACCTCGCCATTGATCGTCGCCGCATTCGGCATGGCGCCGACATCAATCGACACCGTTGCCATCTCGGACTGCTGTGGATCGTTCCAGTAAACCTGCGCCGTATTCGTGACGGTGGTGCCGACCGTGAGGTTCGGGTCGATGATGGCGCGGAAGCGCAGGACGATCGTGTCGCCCGGTGGCAGCGGCCCATAATTCGTCGAGTAGTCGGCCGTGATGACGGAACCAGCGACCGTGACACCGTTCATCAGTCCGTTGAGCGTCGCAGACTGGTCAACGTAGGAGAGATATCCCGGGTTCGGGACGTCGAGATCGTCGATGATGCTGACGTCCAGTGCCGGCACCGCGCCAACGTTGCGCACGGTCACGGTGTATTCGACTGTCGCACCGGGCAACGCAGGTCCGCCGTCGACGACCGACACTTCCTTGATGATGGACAGCTGCTGCGCGTCGCCAACGACAACCACGGTCGGCTCGGGACCGGTGGCAGGATTGCCGTCACCATCGGTCAGCAAATTTGGAAGCTCGGCACTGTAGACGGTGGCCTGGTTCGTGATCAGTGTACCCGCGGCAACACCGGCGTTGACCTGCATGTCGAACTGGACGATCGCGGATTCGCCCGGATTGATCACGCCTTCGAGGATGCCCGGCAATGGCGGCGTCAGATCAGCCGAACTGATCGGTACGCGCTGGAACAGCGGGAAGTTGCCGCTATCCGGCTGCCCGACGGGCTCGCCGTTCAGTGTCGTTGAGTCAGCGACATAAGTGACATCGGCCGGCACGGCGTCATACAGATCCGTAGCCGTCGCCGGCACCGTGCCGTTGTTGTAAACAGTGATCGTGTAGCGCAGTACATCACCGGGATCGACAATGCCCGGTGAACCGTTATCAATCTGCAAAGCCGCACTCTTCGGTGCGAAGAGCAACGGGTAGTTGCCAACCACGTCCATCGTCGGGTCGTCAATAACTTCGGTGCGCGGATCGTCGGACGGAATGTCGGCAACGCTCTGGTCTACCGCGCTGACGAAGGCCTGGTTGGATAGCACCGTGCCATCCGGCGCATCAGGGTAGACGACGACATCGAACGTGATGGTGGCGATGTTATTGGCAACACCCGCATTCATGGCGCCCGGCGTCGGGTCTTCCGGTGCATTGATCTGGATACCATTGATCAGCGGTGATGAACCGCCAGCTGCATCCGGCATCGGCGCGCCGTTGAGCGTTGTGCTGCCAGCGACATAGGTCGTGCTGGCCGGCACTGCATCGACAAGCGTTACGCCGGTGGCGTTGTCCGTGCCCGTATTCTGTACGGTGATCGTATAGCGCAGCGTTTCGCCGGCGAGCAGCACCGTCGGATCGCCATCCAGGTAAGTCGAAATCTTGTCGACGTCAAAATACGGCGCTGACTGAATCCTGACCTGGGTCGGATCCTCGTCGCCGGACACGTTGGGATCGGACGCACCATTGACGTTCGGGTCGTCACTGACCGCAACTGTCAGACCGGAATAAACGAGGTCTGACTGGTTGTAGACAAAGCTGTCATTCGCAATGACCGGCTGCAGGGTGACGTCAAATTCGATCAGTATGCTGTCGCCGAGCGGCCCGAGGCTCAGCGAGCGAACGTCCAGCAGGCCGGTGCCTGCTGCGCCGCCATTCGGATCGGTGTTGCTGTCGTCCGCACCAGCGGGCAACGTCACTACAGACAACGTGCCAGCCTGGAACGCCGCGATGGCATTCATTCTGTCGAGTTCGTCGACGATGCTGAAATCGGCAATCGGTGTGCCGCCCGCATTCTCTACACGCAGGCTGTACCGCAAGGTATCGCCTGGTGCGGCGACCGTTGCCGGATCGTCGCCACTCGTCAGGTTGGCGACCGTCTTCTCGAAGATCACGATCGGTGTGAATTCAACGACCGTGTGGGCATCCTCGTGGTCCAGCGTGCCTACGGTGCCGTCGGTCACATTGCGCGTGTAGGTTCGCGCATAGGTCGCATCCGCGCCGCCCTGGTCGAGACTGAACCACTCCGTGGCGCCGGCAATATTGGTGAGCGCGACGTCGAGCTGCGTATTGGCATCGAACATCGCGTCATACGTAATGATCAGCCGTTGATCGACACCGATTGACGCTGCGGGCGTCAGCATCGTGAAGTACACGGTGCAGGCGGGATCGCCGTTGAATGTCGACGAGAAGTCCGTGCCCTCGACAAGCGGCGCACCTATCGGCGTCACGCCGTCCGCCGCATAGAGCTGCGCCGTCAGGTTGACCGGCGCCGCGTCGCACATGCCGCCATCGGCCTGGTTCGGCAGGACGTCGGTGACGGTGAGATTGTGCGCCGGCGAATCGCCGACGTTGTGGATGTTCAGGGTGAACGTGCCCGACACGCCCGCGCGCAGGTTGACCGGCCCACCTTTCTCCAGCGTCAGGTCGGGTTCGATGATCGTCATCGGACCGGAGGTACCTGGCAGGCCCTGACGCTCTGTTGCGGGATCGTTATCGGTCAGGTTGTAGCTGTAGGCAGCCGTGTTTGCGAAGGTCAGGCCCGCCACATTGGTCGGCGTGTCGGACAAGCGAACCGTGATTTCGATGACAGCCTGTTCGCCGGCAGGAATGTCGATGCCGTTGACCGGATCCTCAATGACCAGTGACGTCGGCGTGCCGCTGTTGACCGGTGCCCATGGACCCGAACCGGTGATTCTTTGCACGCTGACGAATTCGAGATCGGCCGCCGACAGTGCAAGGTCATCGAGAATACGCACATCGTAGAGTGGTGACAGATGCGGCGCCGACGGAACGGTGATCGTGTAGCTGAAGGACTCACCGATTGTTGCCTCCGCCTGGTTTGCCGCTTTCGCGAGCGCCATCGGAGGCTCACCTTCGATGATGAGCTGCGTCGGATCTTCATCACCTGCGACACTGGGATCGGCCTGGCCGTTGACGTAGGGATCGTCACTGTCCGCCAGCTTCGCGACGGCAAGTAGGTCCGCCTGGTTACTGACGATCGTGCCGTCGATCAGACCACCCGCCAGTGTGATGTCGAACTGGACGGTGACTTCGTCGAATGCCGTGAGGTCGAGGCCGGCAACGCTCACGATGCCGGCACTGTTGGTTCCGCCGTTCGGATCGGTGCCACTCGTGTCTGCGCCCGGCGGCACGGAACCCGGAACGAGTGTCAGCGAACCGGGGACGAACACGGCCCCGGAATTCATGGCGCCCATGTCGTCGTAGAAGGTGACGTCATCGAGCGGTCCGTCAGTGGTCTGCAGACGGAGTGTGTAGCGAAGCAAGTCACCCGGCGCCGCGGTGGTCGCCGGGTTGTCGCCGCTCGTGCGGTTCTCGACGGTCTTTTCGAAGAAGTAGCCGAACAGGGCAACGGTCGTCGTGTGCGCGTCCTGGTGGTCCGCGGTACCGACCGTGCCGGTCGTTACGTTGCGATTGACGACCTGGCGCTCGGGATTACTCGCGTCGCCGTTGTACCACTGCGTGGCCCCGACGATGTTGGTCAGGCTTGCGCCATCCTGGCTGTCCGAATCGAGCCGCGTGCGATAGTTGATAATCAGGCGTTCGCCGGGGCCAATCGCAGCGGCCGGCGTCAGCATCGTCATGCTCAGCTCGCACTGTGGCGCGCCATTGAAATTGATCGTGTAGTCGACACCGGCCGTGAGCGGCCCCTTGCCCGGTACCGGGGTCTGGCCGTCGGCCGCGAAGACCTGTGCATCAAGTATCTCGGGCGGGATGTCGCACATGCCGCCGGTCGGTCCGTTCGGCAGCCTGTCGACGAGCGAAACGTCCCAGGCGTCGCTCAGTCCGGCATTGCGGACATCGATCCCGTAGTTGCCCCACTCGCCCAGGTTGAGAGTCCGGCCAAGTGTCGCCGGTCCCGTCTTGGTTACGATGAGGTCCGGACCCCCGATAGTCATTGGCGGCGAGATGCCCCATTCACCCGGCAGCGGCTCGTAAAAGATGCCATCGATCAGCCGGCCGAAGTCCCAGCGCGCCGTGTTGATGAACTGAGTACCCACCGAGTTGCCAGGTGTAGCGTCGAGCACGACGTTCAACTCGATGATGATCTGTTCGCCTGCGGGGACGATTGGGAAATTATCGAACGTCAGGACGCCGTTGTTGTTCGTAAAGGTATGCGCAACAGGCGCACCACTGCCGAGCCAGTAAGCCGAGTAACCGAGGAAAGTCAGGTCGACGCCGGTTTCGTTCAGGTCGTCAACGAGCGTAATGCCGTGCAGATCGTTGACGGACCCCTGCGTGTTGATGACCGATCCCGTCGCCGGATCGAAAAGCACCGGGCTCGTCAGGGTCCAGGTGAAGGGCACCCCGACTGTCGCGACGTCCCCGGGCGGATTCTGTTTGTCGATCTTCTCGACCGGTATCAATAGGTTTTGGCAACCGTCCTGAATCGACGTCGACGAGCCGTTCGTGAACCAGATCTTGTGCTCGAGNNTCTGGCCGGTGTGCACGACGTTGTCGAAGATGATCAGCCAGCGTTCGTCGTTCTGGCCGGGCTGCGTGAAAAAAGCGAAGTTCGTATCGAGCGGATTGTTCGCCGGGAAGTTGCGCACCGTGCAATTGGTGTCGATGTTGATGTTCGACGGCGGATTCGGACTGACGAAACCGTCGAGCGTGGCGTTCGGGAACGACGAGCAGTCGACGGCCTGCGCCTGCGCGTTGACGGACGCGAGCACCAGCAGCACGCAAGCTGCGATGCGTCGCAGCCACGAGCGAGTTCGCCGGTCAGCGAAAAGGGGTCGCGTTTCTGTCGTCCCAGTCGACAATTTGCTGTGCACTCCTTGCACCACCCGGGACGGCCCGCGTTGACGTCATTCGTCGGGCAGTCCCGCTGCCTTTGAGTCGTTATGCTCTTTAGGCCGGTGACTTTGCGCCGCCACCTTTCGGAGGCTTTGCCTTTATCCACGTCAGGTCGGAACTATGACCCAACCGGCACCCGGGGAAGGTGACGCGGATCACAGCTTCGTCAGTCGCTCGATATTAGGTAACAATCGGCCGGCAGGCTGTGTTTCAGGCCTCAAAAGCGACAATTGGCGCACGCGGACGCCGGGAATTATGTGCGATGGCCCGCCAGGGATTCGAGCGCATGACCAGATACGGCGGCGCAGCGCCGCCGCTGCATTATGTCGTGTCAGGCTGCGGGCAGGAAATCGATGGGATAGATGATCGTCACCGCGGCAATGTCTTCCTTGGCGCCGAAGTCGAATGTCTGCACGCGTTCGACCACCTGGTCGGCAAGCACCGGCGAATCCATGTCCGACGACTGCAGGACACAGAACGACACGGAACCGTCGGGTTCGATCGTCAGGCGCAGCACCATCTGGCCACGCAGCGCCGGGTTGTTGCGCAGCTCGCGGTTGTAGAGCCTGTACAGCGCCGCCTTGTAACGGTCGAAGACGATCTGGATCTCTTCATCCGTTCGCCCTGCCATCGCACCGCCGGCCAGCGGGCGATCCGCCGTGCCGCCATTGCCGATCGAACTTGCGACGCGCGTAACGGCGACGCCGCCCATGCCCTGGCCGCCCCCGCCGCCGACGTCGCGACTGATATCAGCGAGGTTGATGCCGCCGCTCGATCCGGGTGCGTTCGTGGTTACCATCGCGCGCTCGGGCCGGCCGACGGCGTCCTCGCCGGCGCTGCGTACGCGCGCCTGCGAGCCGAGATCGGTATCCGGCCGCAGGTTGGCGCGGCTCGCAAAACTGTCGCGGAACGCGAGAATGCCTTTCGATTTCACCTGCTCACGCGTGTCCACTTCTTCGGCCACCGTCGCAGGGCTCTCCGTCGACTCTGGCACCACCTCGTCGGGCGGCGGTACTTCTTCGGCAACCTGTTCGGGCTCCGGCTCGGGCTCGGGAATCTCTTCCTCGATCTGCGGCTGCTCCACCGGCGGTGGTGGCGGCGGCAATTCCTCACGCACGAGCCTGGCAACGCGCTCGGGCAATTCCGTCACGCGAGTTCTTTCGACGATCGGCAACGCGATCGAGCTCAGGATGAAAGCAACCAGCAATGAGGCCGCCAGCGAGGAACCGAGTGACTTCCGAAAACGCTGGTCTTCCTCGTAGCCACGCGACCATGGCATGACCTGCACATGAGACGACGTCGATTCATCGTCACGTTCAACGAGCCATTCCGCCTGCCTGCGCTCCGCGCGCTCGACGACGTCGGTCAAATCGTAGTGCAGGCAATCGAGTTCGGTATTCTGATCGCCGATCCTGTCGACGATCGCCAGGCGGCGTTCCTCGACCTCACGGATCGAGTCGGCATAATCGTCGATCCTGTTTTGCGCCCGATCGAGTTGACTGACCGCGTCCTGATCATTGTCCCAGAAGAGATGTGACGCGCCGCTGGACTCAAGCTCCTCGAGCGAGCGGCAGACATTCGCCAGGGCTTCGAACTCATGGCCTTTACTGGCCAGCGCCTCGAGTTCAGCATCGACGGATTGCAGATCGCCTTCGAGCGCGCGCATCGCCCGTTCCGATTTCTGCACTTTGTGCCGTAAGGATTGTTCCTCCTCGGCAAGCTGCTCGATGTCGTGTTCAGACTCTTCCATGAGTATCTACAGTGTTGCCACCTGTGCGTTCTTCTGGATGACGGCCAGGGAGACGTTTTCGTAACCCTCCGCCGTGCAGGTGGACATGATGTCCTTGACGACGATGAATGGCACGGAGCGATCGGCGAGGATCGTCACTTCCTGGCTTGCCGCCACCGTCGCCGTGCTGGTACCGATGATGTTTTCCTTGAGTTCGGCGAGATGTGCACGAACGTTTTCGATGGTCGCCTCATCACCGCCAAGAATGCTCTCCACGTCGCCCGCAAGGCGGCCCTGGATCAGCACCTCTTCCGGGCTGACCGAGATCACCACGGTCTCCCGCGGTTTCGACTGCACCATGGATTCCGGCAACTTGACATCCTTGGGTGCCTCGACAACTTCGACGGACCCCGAATTCACGAGAAGGAAGAACACGAGGATCGTGAAGACGTCCATCAACGAGGTGAGATTCATCTTGCCGATTTTCACGCGGTTGCGTGACATTCGTTTCAGTCGACGTGTATTTCTCATGGCGCTTCCCCGACCGAGATTTCAGTGAACAGTGCGTACAGTTCGACCTCGTTCTCCACGTCAGTCGGCACTTCAACCGCGCGAACGGTGTCCATGACCTGGATGAGATAGTCGTACGGGATCAGCGGTTCCATCAGCACGGAGGCAGCATCGTGGTCCGGGTAACTCTGCTTCAATGCCACCATCGTGTCGGACAGCGTCTCCAGATCGAACGCATCATCGGCTTTCGGGATGGTTGCAATGATTGCGCTGCCGTTGCTGATCTCGACACCTTGCTCCCTGACAATCACCTCGACGCGGAACGTGTCCGCCGAATTCGACGCGCCACCCGCCGAACTCGGCAGATTGAGCTCGACGATCGTGAGCCGGGAAAATACGGCGGTAATCAGCAGGAACGGTACGAGAACGACCATCAGGTTGAGGAACGTGGTGATGTCGATCTCGTACGTGTTCGACGTACGCCGCCGATAGTGGTGTCGCCTCCGCGCCATCTTGATCAGGCCTCTGCAGCTGCCATGCGCTTGGCGCGACGCGAGAACACATTCAGCGCCTTGACGGTTGCCATTTCGAGGCTGTCGACGATGTCGCCCGTCTTGCTGGTCAGGATCGCGTGCACAACGAGCAGCGGGATGGCGACCATCAGGCCGAACGCCGTCGTGTTCATCGCGACCGAGATACTGGCAGACAGGAGGTCGGCCTTCTCAGCCGGGTTTGCGTTCGCCACCGCGGTAAATGCCTGGATCAGGCCCATGATGGTGCCGAGCAGGCCGAGCAGCGTTGCGATGCTCGAGGCCAGCGCGACGTAGGGTGTGCGCTTTTCGAGCCGCGGCACAATCTCCATCATGCTTTCCTCCATCGCGATCTCGATATCTTCGCGACGGCGCACAGTGCCCTGCAGTGACAGGCCCATGTTGAGTACCTGTGAAATCGTGGATTCGTCCTTGCTGGTCATCTCACGCGCTTTCTCGAAGTCTCCTTCGGTCAAGAGCGGTTGAACCTGGTCCCAGACGACCTGGTTGTCCTTCGTGACCAGCGTCAGCGTGATGTACCGTTCCGCTGCAATGGCAACGCCGATCGCGAAGACGATCAGGATCGGGTACATGAAGACGCCGCCGGTCGAGAAGAAAGCGACAATCGAATAAAAGAAGTCCATTACGTGTTCCTCACTTGAAAAGCTGTCCCGGATTTATTGCTGAGTCGGTAAAGAATAGACCGCGCGCACATTCCGAAATGTGACGAAGCACACATCTTGCGGACGTGTCCTGAGAAAGGCGTAAAAACTTGATTTAGCGCACGAAATCGCGCTCCGACGGCTATTCCCCGGCGCGAATTTCGTAAAAACGCAGCTCGCGCAGGAAGACTTCCTTGTCGACTGGCTTCGCCTGCTCGTCGAGCGCATCCGACATGGATTGCTCGTCGCCCATTTCGGAAGATTTCCAGGGCACGATAACCAGCGATTTCGGAGTCTCCTCGTTACCGAGGATCGACATGCCCGACAGGGTCTTGGCGCCGCCGGGATCGGCGGCAGGTGTGTCTGCCGCGGGCTGCTCGGCATCCGCGCCGGGCTCCTGCGCCATCACGGGGTGCGCGATCAGCGCAGCCAACAGAAGTATGGGGGCAATTCGCATGCTCAGTCCTCCGCGATTCCGCTGCGCAAGCGGAGATCCGCTATCCAGATCTCGACTTCGTCGTCATCGGGAACGGTGTCCATGTACGCCTCGTAATTCCTGAGCGCGCACTCCGGGTCAATGAGGTAGAGATCGCACAGAATCGCGAGATTGCGCCGCGCGTGATGATAGCCCGGATAGATGTCCAGCGCGGCTTCATAACGCTGTCGGGCCTCGGCAAAGCGTCCGGTCTTGCGATGGATGATGCCGAGTTCGTTGTGCGCCACCGGGTGCGACGGGTTGATCTCAATGGCGCGCAACAGCTGCGTCTCCGCGGCCTCGAGATCGCCGGCGACGTGATAGGCGACGCCGAGGTCGATGAACGGCGTGGCGAGATTCGGCGCCGCTTCGGTCACCTTCGTCAACGCAGCGACACCCTGCTCGACGAGCCCCTGCTCGAGCAATTGCAACGCCTGCTGGTAGTCCAGCTCAACCTGTTCGCTGATGGCCTGCTCCTCGGTGATCGTGAAACCGACCGCGTCGATGACTTCGACGCGCGACGGCGGCGGACGCCTCTCCGGCGTCGTGGTCGTGCCGCAGCCCGCGACCAGGATCAGTATCAGCAGCGATTTGAGTATGTGCCTGCTCATCGTGTCACTCCGGTACGGACGCGGTCGCCTCGGGCGCCGACTCGCCGTCGGTCATGTCGTCGATTGCCGGTTCGGGCGCAATCGGCATGCGGTACGCGTAATACGAGATCGAGCGGACGAAGCCTTCGCTCGTCTCGTTCTTCGCGTAACGACCCGGCATCAGTACGGCCAGGCGGTCGAGGCTTTTCTGGACCCACGGGTTGTAGATGCCGGAGGCGAGCAGCTCGTGATTCTTCTGGTGCACGTCGATCGCCTGCTCCTCGAACGGATAGGCCTCTTCCTCGATCACCATCTCATAATCGAACCTCTCCGCTTCGGTGAGACCTTCCGGACGTTCCGACTCCAGCAATGCACGGCTGAATTCGTCATACACCTGCGCGATATAGAACGTCGCCGCCGCCGTGACTTCCGCCACTTCATAGGACACGAGTGTGTCCATCTCGCCGAGTACCTGGTCCATGCGGTTCTGCTTCTCGGCGAGGCTCTCTTCGAAAGGCTGGGTCAGCTGCAGGGCCGCGAAGCGTTCAAACGTCAGCTCGGCCAGGACCAGCGCAGCGCCGGACGCGAGGAAGCGGCTGCGGTCGCTGCGGTCCGCTCCGGCCTCGCCGTCGAATGCGACCATGAGCCGCAGTCGTGCGTGGTAGCGCGTGTAGTCCAGCCGCTCCTTGAAAATGTCGGCCAGTCTTGCGTGCGTCTCCATCGCAATATCGATGGGTCGCGGGAATTCGGTGACGTACTGGTCGTAAACGCGGATCGCATCGTCCATGACCTCCGCTTCGTCATACAGTTCGCCGGCGGTCAGGATCGCGTCTCGGCGCAGCTCGGAATCCTCGGTCTCTGCGGCGATGCGTTCATGTTCTTCGGCGGAACGCGCAATCTCACCGGCTTCCCGATAGACGTAAGCCAATTGCTTGGTGGCATCCGTACTCAGCTCGTGTTCCGGATGGGACGTCCTGAACTCCTCGAGCACGCCGGCGGCGGCCGTCCAGTCCTCGAGACGCATGAGCGCCGCGCCAGCATCATATTCGGCTGCACTACGAATCGATGAATTCGGCACAACGGCTTTGATTCGCAGGAAGTGATCGGCCGCAGCGCGGTAATCCTCGACGAGGTTCGCCTGCTCGGCCTGCTTGTAGATCGCCGCTGCGAGGCCGTCGACCACGCCCTGTCTCGCCTCGTCGTCGTCCGGCGTGAGCGCGAGCAGGTTCGAGTAAGCGAATTCCGCGTCGGCATATTCGGCAATGTCGATCGAGGAGTGCGCGACGACCGCCCAGGCAGCTCTCAGCAGACCGGACTCCGAGTCCGGATAATTCGCAATCAGTTTCCGCGCCGACTTGATGGCCAGCGGGAAGTCTTTCATCTCGTACAGATCATCCGCGGCCGCCCCCAGGACAATGGCCGCCTCCTCATGACTCGGGAAGCTGTCAACGAAGCGGAGCGAACTGTCCACGGTCGACTTCATGACTTCACGCTGGCGGGCGCCAGTGACGATCTCGAGCTCCTTCCGATAGGCGTAGACGGCGGCATACCCCGCGGCTGATGCCTGCTCGTGTGTCTCGTATTCGTAAGCCGTTCGCTCGTACTCGATGGCAGCCGCCGAGAAGTTCTCGTTCTCCAGCAGGAGATCGGCCAAACGGTAATTCACGCCCGGCGTATCTTCATCCGACGGAAACGATGACAGGAACTGACGATACCAACGCGATGCCTCGCCGAAATTCTCGACGCGATCGTCAACGAGCACTTCCGCCTGGTAGAGCGAGTGATAGTGCCCGGCGAGGTCCGTCAGGTTGGTCTTCAGGAAACCGATAACCTCGGGCGACTCGGCCGGGTCGAAGTAATTCCAGTAATTCGAGTCGACAGCATATTGCGTCGCGAATTCCTTCTTCGATTCGACGACCAGCAGCGGGAAGCCGGCCGCGTCATAGACGTCGACAACGCGCATACTGAAGTGCGGGGCCGCCGCGTGATAGGGATTCAGATTGATGAACGACTTGTACACGGACGCCGCGTCGTCGTAACGAAGCTTCTCGAAGTAAAACTCTGCCAGGTTGCTGTAAACCTTGTCGGCATAGGTCCGGTGGCCGAACGCAGAAAAGTATTCGTCGATGACTTCCGGGCCGCCGAGATTGGAAAAACTGAGGCTGACGACGCGGAACGTGTCGATGATGCGATGTTCTTCATCTTCTTCGTCCAGCTGGTCGAAGTCGTAACCGACCGTGAGCTGGTAGTCGAGCATCGCCATGAACTGGTGCAGCGCCTCTTCGTAGAGGAACTGCTTGTAGAGCGTCCAGCCCAGCTTGTACAGAGCGAGCTCGTAGAAGCTCGACGTGGACCCCATGCGCGTCACGGACGAATAGGCGGCCTCCGCGTCGAGCCATTTTTTGCGCACAAAGTAATACTCGCCGCGCCGGAAATGCACTTCGTCGGCGTAGCGCGAATATGGGTACTCGCTCACGAATCGGTTCATCACCTGCATGGCTTCGTCGGGTTCGCCGATTTCGTCGTAGGCGCGAGACATCTGGTAAAGCACCCGGTCATTTCTCTCGTAGTCCGGATACTTTTCGAGGATCTCCTGGTAGGTCGCGATGGCCTCTTTCGGACCGACCGGGATCGGCTCTCCGTCCGCGGTCAGCAGTTCGTCATCGGACGCATCGGCGCTTTCAAAGAGCTCGTCACGAGCGGTGGCTCGCGCCTCGAACTCGAGGTCCGATTCGTTCGGTGCCGTCGGTGCAGGCACGGGCTTGCGAGCCTTGGCCATGCCGCTTCCAGCCGGCAGACTGGCCGCCTCCGGCGCTGCCATCTCCAATGGGCCACCCGAACCGAGTACGCCGTAAGCCTGTTCGATCTGCAGGTCGGCAAGCCGCCGCATCGCTTCCGGCGTACGCTCGCTCTCCGATGTCTCTTCGAGATAACGGCGATAACTCTGCGCGGCACGCTCCAGCCCGTCCTCGAGATACACGTCATGGAGATCCGGTTCCGATGCGGATAGTTCGGCAAGCGTGCCGACTTCCGAGGTACTTGTCGCGCACGATGTCAGCACGAGCGGGGCCAATATTGCGATGAGACGCCGCATACTCATTGCATGTCACCCGCACTGGCTTGCGACTGCGATGCGCGGTCATAACTGTCGGCGAGCGCAAATCGCGCCTTGTCCCCGTACACCTCCAGACGGCTGCGTCTTGCCATCAATTCATCGATGGCCACGATTTCGAGCAGCTGCCCCTGGCGCTTCATCAGGCGCTCGACGGTGTCTTTGGAACGACTGACGTCGGCACGCAAACGGTTCATTGGATCGTCATACCCTTCGTAGCTGTGCGTCGCCGCCTGCCGCGAGCGCACGTACTGTTCGTACTGCGCGTCGACGACAGCCATGGCCTCGTCCAGCTCGCGGAGATTACGGTCGAACTCCGTCAGGCGAGCGTGATATTCCGTCTCGAGCGTAAAGCGAATCAGGCCCTTCAGGCGCGCGAGCCGTTCCGTGGTACCCGCTGCGGTTTCCTCGCCCAGTGCGAGCTCGATCGCCTCGATGCGCTCCAGCATGGCCTGTTCGGCCGGCGTTGCGAGAAATTCGGGTCGCGGTGTGGTCAGCAGATCATTGCGACGCTTGACGAGCATCTTGTGCTGTTCGCGGCGCAGTCTCAGCCGGGAATCCAGTTCCCGGAACTCGGAATCCACCGCCGGCAACAGCGGCTCATAGTGATCGTGGCGTATGGAAACCATGTCGCCATAGGCATCGAAGTCGTACTGCCACGCATCCAGCTTGCGCCGCAGGTCGGCGAGATCGAGATAATTCTGCAGGCCCGTCTGGAACTCGTGACTGGCCATCAGCGACATCAGGTAATAGGTTTCGGGCGTTTCCGGCAACTCGCGCAACCGGATTACCCAGTCGACGTCCTTGCGGATCTCCTCTCGAATCAATGCTTCGAGGAAGCGACCTTCACGGATGCTGTCGATCGATTCATTCAACTTGTCGACTTCGCGGCTGAATGCGTCGAGCGCCTGACCGTAATGGATCGCGGCGCGACCGTGAATCTCCAGCTTGCCGTACGCGTATGGCAGCGCGAGCAGTGCTTCCTGCGTTGCCGAGTCGGTGACTTCGCGCCCGGCCAGGATTCCCCAGGGCACGACTGCGCGCTGGAAATCAGCGGCGGAGACGCTGGCCCAGCCGGCGCTCAGCAAAGCCTGGTTCGAGAATGGCCCGTCGAGCCGCACTCGGTTCAGGTACGGGATAGCCTCTTGGAAGCGGCCTTCCTCGAGCAGCAGCGTCCCGAGCACGAGGTTGGCCTTGTCGCGGATGGCCAGCTCTCCGGGCTCGGCGGTATTGCGCAGTCCGGCGCGATCGAGCTGCTTGATGGCAGCGGCCTTGTCGCCGGCGTCGAGATGTGCGATCCCGAGGTTGTAGGCCGCAAAGGCGCCGAAGTCATCCGAGTCGGCGAGGTCCTCCAGGCCCGCGAGCGCAGCCGCCGGATCGCCCTTGCCGAGGTGTACGTTGGCCCTCAGGAATTCGATGTCATCGCGGATGTTGCGGGGGATGTCGCCGTCAATACGCCCGAGCGCCTGCATGGCCTCCTCCATCTGGCCTTTCTGGAAGTGGATCCTGGCGAGACGGAAGGCAGCGTCATTGCGAATTGAATCGTCGACGGCGGCTTCCAGGACGGCTCGGATGGCGCGGCCTGCCCGGTGGTGCATCCGGTAGCGAAGCTCGAAGTCTCCCAGCGAGAACTGGGCATCATCGAAGTGGGCGTAAAACGTGTCGAGCTCACGTTCGTCGACGTCATTGTGCTGCCGGACTTCCGTATCGAGACGTTCGAGCGCTGCAAAGAAATCGCCCTGGTGGGCATAGTAAAGCGCCTCTCCGAAATAGAGGTCTTGCAGCTCATCACCGTCGGCACTGTGGGTCGCCAGGCCGGCAAGAATAATGAGCCCGATCGCAGCGAACGGCGCTCGTCGCATGTCCTACCAGTCCCCGACCTGGATGGTCGTCTTGCCGAGACCCGGCCCCGCAAGCGTGACGCCCAGCGCTTTGGGCTTGACGTCCTTGTTGAACTGGAAGCTTCCGGACTCTGTGAAATCCTTGCCGTTCTTCAGCTTGCCCATGACCGTTACGTCGATCTGGTGCGCGCCGGTCGTCACATTGCCCGTGTAGATCCGCTGCACGCCGCCCTTCTGCAGCGCCTCCAGCTCCTTGAAGCTGTAGATGTGGTGCGTCGCGAGCGAGCCGTCGATCTCCACTTCAACGGAGTCGAGGCGGAATTCTTCCTGGTCCGAGATGGACACGAATACCGCGACCTGCGTATTGGACGGATAGAGCAGGCGCTCTTCCAGTGTGTTGAGTTCCGACGCGATACTCAGAACGTCTGATTTGATTTCCTGCACCTGCCCGTCGAGGCTCTGCATATCGCTGCCGGACAGCTCCTGAGCGATGCCGGCCCCCGTCATCAACACGGTCAGGGCAAGCAAGAGCAATGTCCTGGTGACTGTCGCCATTGTCCAAATTCCTTTTGGATAAAAACCGCAGCAAGGCGCCGCGGGGGGTTTCCACGTCAATGCCAAGTGTTTAGCAATTGTTAAATGTGATCTGTGATCCAAGCCTCAAATTCCCGGACGACACGCCGCACGGTTGATCGCCGCACAATTCGAAAATTGTGACGGCGTTCACAGTTGGATCGGCCCTTGCGGCATTCCAATGGCAGCGAGGTGACGCAAAGATGGACCTGATTGTCGCTGCAACGAACATTGGCCACACGCTCCGGGAGATCTTCCTGCTCCCGGGACAGCGTGCCACTGCCTTTCTCGAGACGAGCTTCCCTCAACTCGCCCTCCTCGACAGGAGCGTCGGGGTGGCCGCCTGGGACCCATTACCACTGTTCGTGTCGATTGCCTTCTGGTTGTTGCTAGCTGTTGCCGTGTTACGAGGGCTCCGCAGCCTGTCGCGCTTGCTGCGTATCGTAGACGATCGCATAGACGGTCTCCGACTACGTGGCAGGCTCGGCATTTATCGACTCAACCGCGCTGTGAAGACGCTGCTGGCGCGGACCGGACTCAAGACCGAAGAAACGACGTTAACGGCAGCCAGCCTCGATCTCGACGACACGGACGTCGCCGTCCTGAAAATCGCGCGGTCGCGCTGCCCGGGACTGGCCATCTCTGCGCCAGATCTCGTGGAGCAGCTGCGCAGCCGGCCGCTCGTCATCCAGCGCCGGCTGCAGCGCCTGGCCGGCTATCAGCTGCTCGAGAACGTCATGGACTCGACTGACGGCTTCGACAACTTCACGCTGACCCAGGCGGGCACCGCATTCGCTCGCAGGCTTCCGTAACGTCGGCCGGCCGCAGGAACGGCCTGCAGACAGCGGGCGGCGGCGCCCGCGAGCGGCGTTTTCCTGTGCTAGCCTTGCCCGAGGACAGCGGGGACATGGCTCATGAAAAAAATAACAATCGCAGCGTTACTCGCCGTGCTGGCGGGTTGTGAGCAAGCATCGACGCCGGCATCACCCGCCGATGACATTGCGGACGAGCGACTCGATGTGGTTCTCATGGGCGGAACCGTCGTCGACGGTCTCGGAAATGCGCGTTTTTCGGCGGACGTCGGCATCAAGGGCGACCGCATCGTCGCGATTTCCACGTCCGGGCTCGGCGACGCGGCTGCGGAACGGGTCATCGACGTCACCGGCCTGATCGTCGCGCCGGGTTTCATCGACAACCACGCGCATATCCAGACGACAATTCATGAACACCCGCTGGCGGAGAATTTCACCCGCCAGGGCATCACGACGATCATCGCCGGCCTGCACAGCGGCGATCAGCCCTGGCCGCTTGACGAGTATGCATCGTCGCTGGACGTGGCGCCGAACGTCGGTTTCTTCGCGGGCCACACGTGGACCCGCAAACAGGTGCTCGGGCTCGAGAATCGCGCGCCCGATCACGACGAACTGCAGGCGATGCGCGACCTCGTCGAGGAGACGATGCAGCAGGGCGCGCTGGGCCTGTCGACCGGCCTGCTCTACGTGCCCGCCAACTTCGCGGAAACCGAGGAGGTCATCGAGCTCGCCAAGGTCGCGTCCGCGTATGGCGGCATCTACGTCACGCACATGCGCAACGAGGCGACCGGCCTGCTCGACTCGATCAACGAAACCATTCGCATCGCCGAGGAAGCCGACATCCCGGCGCACATCAACCATCACAAGGCCTCCGGCGCGGGCCAGTGGGGGATGTCCGAGCAGAGCCTTGCGCTGATCGACGATGCGCGGGAACGCGGTATCGATATCGTGCACGACCTTTACCCGTACGCGGCGTCCAGCACGACGTCGAGGATCCTGTTTCCACAGTGGGTCCTGGCCGGCGGTCGCGAGGAGTTCGACAAGCGCGTGACCGATCCCGAACTGCTGCCGCAAATAAAGGACGAGATGCGCGACATCTTCATGAAAGACCGCACCGGCGGCGATCTGCACCGTATCCAGTTCCGGGTATTGCAGTCGGACGAATCCTGGAACGGCAGGACGCTGGGCGACATGGCGGAAGCGCGCGGCTTGCCGAACAATGTCGAGACCGGCATCGACCTCGTCATCGAGCTGCAGCTGCAGGGCGGGTTCTCGGCGATCTACCACGCGATGGACGAGCAGGACGTGATCCGCATCATGCAGCATCCGCTCTCGATGATCGAAACGGACGGCGACCCGGTCGCCTGGGGTGACGGATTCCCGCATCCGCGAAGCTACGGCGCTTTTCCGCGGGTGCTGGCCCGTTACGTCAGGGAGCTCGGCGTCATCACGCTGGAACAGGCCGTGCAGAAGATGACCTCGATGCCGGCCGACCAGTACAACCAGCGGGCGCGTGGAAGGATTTCCGAAGGCGCATATGCCGACATCGTCGTCTTCGACGCCGAGACCGTGCAGGACCAGGCGACCTACGCAGAGCCGCATCGCTATCCGACGGGTATCGAGCACGTCATGATCAATGGCCGCTTCGTCATCCGTGCGGGCGCGCTGACCGGCGAGCGACCCGGGGTCTGGATCCGCGGCCCGGCGAGGCCCGAGCGCGTCACGATCAGCCGCTAGGCGCCTGGAAAATTTCGTACAGGCGCCGGCCGCTGCGCGACTCCATTCGTCTTGCCGATGGCGCCGGCGACCGCCGCGGACCGGCTTCTGCGCAATCGATATATTCCCCGACGGTCGCGGCAATCATACAATCGACCCGAAACGTCGCCGCGGGAACTTCCATGAACTTGAAACGACTGGTCATCGCAGCATCGATCTGTCTCATCGCCCTGACCGCCGGGGCGCAGCGGGCGCTGCAAACGGAACGCGTCATCCTGGTCACCTTCGACGGCCTGCGCTGGCAGGAATTGTTCACCGGCGCGGATCGCGCGCTGGTCGACGACGCGGCGTTCGTAGCCGATCCGGCGGCGCTGAGAGCCCGCTTCTGGGACGACGACCCGCAAGTGCGCAGAACGAAGCTGATGCCGTTCTTCTGGTCGGTGATCGCCGGGGAGGGGCAGCTCATCGGCAACCGGGCGCACGGCAGCCTTGCCAACGTGACGAATAACTTCTGGTTCTCCTATCCCGGCTACAACGAGATTCTGACCGGCTACAGGGATGACCGGATCGAGAGCAATGACAAGATCGACAATGCCAACGTCACGGTGCTCGAATACATCCATGCGCTGCCCGGTTTCCGCAACTCGGTCGCGATGTTTGGCTCATGGGACGTGTTTCCTTACATCGTCAACGAGCGGCGCAGCAACATCCGCGTGAACGCCGGTTTTGATGTCGCCGAAGGCGACGACCTGACCGCGCGGGAAAGCTTCCTGAACGAATTGCAGGCGCAGATACCGGGGCCCTGGACGACGGTCCGTCTCGATGCGTTCACGCATCACTACGCGCTCGAAGACCTCAGGAAGAATACGCCGCGACTCGTATACATCGCTTATGGCGAAACGGACGATTTCGCGCACGACGGCGAGTACGACAGCTACCTGTATGCCGCCAACCGCTCCGACCGTTTCGTCGAAGAACTCTGGCGCTGGGCCCAGTCGCACGAACTGTATCGCGACAGGACGACGATGATTATCACCACCGATCATGGTCGCGGGACGAATCCGGCATCGGCCTGGCAGGATCACGGCACCGATACGGACGGCTCCGACCAGATCTGGCTCGCGGTCATCGGCCCGGATACGCCGCCGCTCGACGAGACCGAGACCGCCGGCCAGTATTTTCAAAACCAGGTTGCGCGCACGGTAGCCACCTTGCTGGGCGTCGACTACGACGGCGACGGCAAGGCCGGCGCAGCAATCGAGACGCTCATCAGGCGCTGAACGCGCGGCGCACCCGCAGGCGGCCGCAAACGCCGGCCGATGCTGCGCATCACGGGCGGCAGGCCGCTGCGGGACTGGTGTACCGTCTTTAAAAAGGGCAACATGGTTACGGGGTTAGACTGATTCTGAAACCGGGAGCAACGCCGGTGGGAATGCTGCGGTCCGCAATTATCATGGTTTCCCCGCTGCTCTTCGCGGCGGCGGCGGCTGCGCAGGAGGAATTCCCGTTCGGCGTCGAGCAGACCGAGTCGAACCTGATGCTGCCGATGCGCGACGGCGTCAGGCTGGCCACGGACATCTTCCGGCCGACCCGTTTCGGCGCGCCAATCGAGGACAGGCTGCCGGTCCTTTTGCAACGCACGCCCTATGACAAGACCAGCCCGCGATTCGTCGAGGCCGCCGAGTTCTTCGCGAGAAACGGCTACGTCGTCGTGTTCCAGGATCACCGCGGCCGCTACGCCTCGCAGGGCGAGTTCACCAAGTACATCGGCGAAGGCCAGGACAGCTTCGACACGATCGCGCAGCTCGCCGAGCTGCCGTACGGCAACGGCGACGTCGGCATGTGGGGCACCTCCTACGGCGCGCACGTGCAGGCCAACGCCGCGAAGCTCCGGCCGCCGGCGCTCAGGACCATCGTCGTCAACATGGGCGGCATGTCCAACGGCTGGGACCACAAGGTCAGGAACCACGGCGCTTTCGAAATCCAGCAGCTGACCTGGGCGTTCCGCCAGCTCGCCGCCGAAACCGACGACCCGGTCGTGCAGAAGATGCTGGACATCGACTCGATCCACCACTGGCTCACGGCGATGCCGATCCGCAAGGGCCTGAACCCGCTGTCCGTGTCGCCGAACTTCGAGGACTACCTCCTAGAGATGATGACCCACGGCGATTACGACGATTACTGGAAGCACCTCGACATCAACTGGGTCGAGTACTACGACCAGACCGCCGACATCCCGATGCTGCTGATCTCCGGCTGGTACGACTCCTACGCGGGCGGCACCGTGCACAATTACAACGAGCTGTCGCGGCGCCTGGATGCGGACGTGCAGCTGCTGATGGGTCCCTGGACGCACGGCGCCAACACGCGGAGCTTCGCAGGCGACGTCGAGTTCGGCGCCGACGCGGCAATCGGCGACTTCTACGATCACTTCCACCTGCGCTGGTTCGACCATTACCTGAAGGCCGCCACTACCGAACCGACCGCGACCGTCCGGGTATTCGTCATGGGCACCGGTGACGGCCATAAGGACGCCAATGGCCGCCTGTTCCACGGCGGCTACTGGCAGGAGTCCGACAGCTGGCCGCTGGCGGACACCGAGTTCAGCCGCTACTACCTGCATGCGGACGGCTCGCTCTCGCCGCAAGCGCCGGCGGCGAGCCCGTCGTCGACGACCTACACGTTCGACCCCGACAATCCGGTGCAGACGATCGGCGGCTCGTTCTCGAGCACCAGCCCGGTGTTCGAGCCCGGCGCCTATGACCAGCGCGAATCGGACGAGGTGTTCGGCGCCAGCGAACCCTACCTGCCGCTCAGGTCGCGCGACGACGTGCTGGTCTTCCAGACGCCGCCGCTCGAGACCGACGTCACGGTCGTCGGCCCGATCACGGTGCGGCTGTTCGTTTCATCGACGGCGGTGGACACCGATTTCACGGCCAAGCTGGTCGACGTCTACCCGCCGTCGGCGGATTTCCCGACCGGCTTCGACATGAACGTCACCGACGGCATCCTGCGCACGCGCTACCGCGACCGCCCGGACCGTCAGCAGATGATGACGCCCGGAGAAGTCTACGAGATCGAGATCGCGCCGTTCCCGACCGCGAACGTCTTCAAGAAGGGTCACCGCATTCGTATCGATATCTCCAGCAGCAACTTTCCGCGCTTCGACGTCAATCCCAACACCGGGGAACCGCTGGGACTGAATCGGCGCAGTATCAAGGCAGACAACACCGTTTATCACGATGCCGGGCGCGCATCGCATGTCGTGTTGCCCGTCGTTCCGACCGCCGAACCGACTCGCTGATGAACCGGGAGCAAACATGACCGACTCACTGTCACGCCGACACTTGATCAGGGCATCCGGCATCGCCCTCGGCAGCACCGCGCTGCCGATCGCGCAGATCGGGGACGTGATGGCGTTGTGCCGGGAGATCGAGGGGCTCGATTCGCCCGGCGAACTCGCGCGCGCATCCGCGTCGGCCTGAAGCGGACATCGGCGCGGCGAGCGGCAACGAAGGACGACCAGGAACCTGATGCAATGAACAGACCGGCTGCCCGACGTGGCAGGAAAGCACGACAGGCGAATCCGCCGGCCCAGTCCGCCATCCATCCCGGCGTTCCGGGGGGCGCCTACAAGCCCCTGGGCGAACAGGACATCGCCCGGATTCACGAGGCGGTGCTCGACGTCCTCGAGACGATCGGCGTCGCCGAGCCGATCCCCATCGTCGAGGAACACGCGCTGCAGCAGGGCTGCTGGATGAGTGACGACGGACGGCTGTGCTTCCCGCGCGCGCTGGTGGAGGACATCATCGCGAACACCGGGCGCGACCTCACGTTCATGGGCCGCGACGAGGCGCACGATCTCGACCTGAGCGACCTGCGCGTGCATACCTACGGCGGCGGCGAAGCCGTGACCGTGCTCGACGTCGGCGCCGACCGCTTCCGTCCCTCGACGCTGCTCGACGTTTACGACGCGGCGCGCCTCGTGGACAAGCTCGACAATATCCACGCGTATTCCCGTCTCGTCGTCGCCACCGAGATGCAGGGCCGGCTGGCCTGCGACCTCAATACGGCCTACGCCAGCGTCGCCGGGACGGCGAAACATTCGGCGCTGACCTTCGGCGACGCAAAAAACGTCGGGCCGACGCTCGAGATGCTGTACATGATTGCCGGCGGCGAGGACAAGTTCCGGGAGCGGCCTTTCTGCCACGGCGGTGGCTGCGCCATCGTTTCGCCACTGCGCTTCAGCAAGGAGAACTGCGAGGTCTGCATCGAAGCGACGCGCTTCGGCTCGCCGGTATGGGTCGTGACCGCGCCGCAGGCGGGCGCGACGGCGCCGGCCGCGCTGGCCGGCACGCTCGTGCAGGTCACCGCGGAAGCGCTCGCCTGCCTGCTGATGATCAACCTCGTCGTGCCGAAGTACCCGGTGATCATGGGGCCCTGGCCGTTCGTCTCCGATCTGCGCACCGGCGCGTTCACCGGCGGCGGCGGCGAGGAAGCCATCGTCTCGGCGGCCGCCGCCCAGATCATGAACTGGTACGGCCTGACCAGTTCGGTCGGCGCCGGCATGAGCGACGCCAAGCTGCCGGACAACCAGGCCGGTTACGAAAAAGCCATCGCGGTCGCGCTGGCGGCGCACGCCGGCTGCAACAACGTGTCCGAATCCGCGGGCATGGTCGGCAGCCTGATGGGGCTGTCCTACGAAGCCCTGGTGATCGATAACGACATGCTCGGCACGGTCTTGAGGACGGTGCGCGGCATCGAGGTGAACGACGACACGCTGTCGGTCGACATCATCCGCGACGCGATCGCGGGCGAAGGCCATTTCCTGCGCCAGGAGCAGACGCTCGAGCTGATGCGGACGGAGTACGAATACCCCGAACTCGCCGATCGGCGGCCGCCGAACGACTGGGTGGACGGCGGTTCGCCCGACATCCGGCAGCAGGCCGGAGAGCGCGTCAGGGAGATCCTGTCCTCGCACTATCCCGAGTACATCGCGCCGGACGTCGACCGGAAGATCCGCGATACGTTCCGCATCGAGCTGCCGCGCGACGCGATGACCGCCGCCGGCGGCCGCTGGTAGTCGCGCCGGTCAGGCGCCGATACTGACGGGTAACCACCGCGGCCCGCGGATCTTTGGTATCGGTCAAGTAGAGAGCGGTTGGTCGGCAGGCTGGCAGCGGCGGCAGGTGAACAGGTTGCGGCTGCCCATCGCGCGACGTTCAATGGCCGTTCCGCAGCGGCGGCAGGGCTGCCCTTCCCGGTCGAACACGTGGAATCGATAGTCCGCGCGCGACAGGCCCTCGGCCTTCAGCCGGGACGCCAGCGCGGCCGTTACGGTGATGCCCCCGCTCCGGTAGGAGCGCCTCGCAATCGTCAGCGTCTCCGCCGCCAGCGCCTGGCGCTCGACGGCGGTCAGCGACGCCGGTTTTCGCGCCGGCTCGAGACCGGCGGCCCACAGTATTTCGGAGCGCAGGTAGTTGCCGTTGCCGGCGAGGAAGGCCTGGTCGAGGTAGAGACTGCCGAGCGCGCGATTCCGGAACCGGGGATCCTCGAGCTGCTCGACCACCCGCGACCGGGTCAGTGCGCGATCGAGGATGTCGGGCCCGACGCGATTCAGGAACGGGTGCGCGGACAAACCGTCGGCATCGAGCACGTCGATGTCCGACGCGCTGTACAGCAATGCCCTGTGCGTCTCCGTGCACAGTTCGATGCGCAGCTGCCGTTTGGTTTTCGGCATGCGCGGTCGACGCACCGTGTACCAGCGACCATACAGCTGGTTGTGACTGTAGATGGTCAGTTGATTGTCGAAGCGCGTGAGCATGGCTTTGCCGCGCGTGTCGACGGCCGTCACGGTGCGGCCGGACAAGCGCTTCTCGAACTTGCGCAGACGCGCAAGCCCGAAGCGGACCGAATCGATCTTGTGACCGACCAGCACTGACGCGACCTTGTCGGCCGCGCGACGAATTTCCGGGCCCTCAGGCACGAACGGAGCGCCGGCTGCGGCAGCGCCGGGAACAGTATTTCACCGCTGGCCAGGCCGCCTTCCATTTTCGTCGCCACGCGAACGGGCGATCGCAAACGGGACAGGTCTTGGTCGGCAAGTGGCGCTTGGCGTGCATCGGCCGGCGCTCACCAGTGACCGGTGCCGGGTTCGCCCTTGAAGGGCCCGACGACTTCGGACGTGATCCAGCCGCCATAGAAACGCCCCGCCTGCGGCTCGACGCGTTCGTCGCCGAGGAAACAAGCGACGCGGCCGGGGTAGAAGGCGATGTAGCCCTCGATCGCCCGGAACCGCGAGCGCGGCCGCTCGTAACTCCAGGCGACCGGCGTCTGTGGATCGCGCGCGAGCGCCAGGTAAGAGGCCAGGCCCTTCCACTCGCAGCAGGTTCGCTCGTCGGTCGGCACCAGCAGGTCCAGGTCAACGTCTGCGCGGGGGATGTAAAAAGTCGGCGGGCTGGCCGTTTCCATGAGCTTGTAACTTCGTGCCGAACGGGCGAGCACGGCGTCGCCATCGCGGACCTCGACCGTCCGCGGCTCGGGTTTGACCACGGGCGGTCGCGGATAGTCCCAAGCGGACTCCTGGCCGGGTCCGGGCTCGATGGCGAACGCCGGCCGGCGGTGGGCGACTGAAGGCGACGGTTTCATGACGCTCGAATGGTACGCCACAAACGAATGGATTCCGGGGCACAGATACAAATCGATACCACTTCGGCTGGCTCCGCTGCGGGCGCGCTACGCTCCGGAAGATTCGCGTAACATAGCAGCGTCGGCAAACAGGCTTCTATCAGCGGCGGATTGGGTATGACCGAGTACGAGTACGCAACATTGTTCTTCCAGGTTTCCGAAACGGCACATGCCGCCATCGCGAACTTCCTGACCATCGTGTTCGCCATGATCGTCGTCAGCTACCTGGCCGCACACAAACTGGAACGTTATGCGGCCGGCTTTTTGCTGACGGCCTACTCGCTGTTCTCAATCGGTCTCGCCTTCGAGATATTCAATCTCTACCGCGACTTCGTCGATCTCGGCTGGGAGCTTGCGAAATACCAGGACGCAAATCCTGCCGCGTTTACCTGGCTCGGGATGGCGACAGATCTCGACAGCGGACCGAACGCCGTCATTCCGGCGGTGATTGCGTCCGTTTGCACGATAGCCTACCTGGGCTCGATGATGTTCTTCGTGCGGATGCGCCGGGACAGCAAGCCGGGGCCGGAAAGCGCTTAGCAGCGGACCAATAAGAGGGTAAATGGCGCCCGGGAGGATCGTCGCTCGCTTCGCGAGAAGGCTGTGGTAGCCCCCGCGCTCCTCGGACCAATTTTGCGACGCCTGCCTGCAGCGGGCAATTCCAAACTAAAAACCTAGCGCAACCTTGGTCGACTATTCCAGATAGGTATTCAGCCAGTCGAGGGACTCAGCGACGACGCGGTCCCGATCATAGGAGAAAACGCCGTGGCTTGCGTCGATAATGACCAGCTTCTTTTGATCATCCGGCGCTCCGAGGTTGTCGAAGAGCGGTCGCCCCGCCGTTTCCAGCGGATAGAACGAATCCCAGCGGGCGTTGATCATCACGGTGGGTTGCCGAACGCGAGGCAGAAAGTTGAAGGGGTCAGCCATCGGCTGTGCAGTCTGCATGAGCAGGCCGCCGACAATGAGCACCGCAGCTTTTACGCGATTCTCCAAGGCGAGCATGACCGGGGCCACGGCACTCCCCCAGCTGACCCCCACATACCCGACCTGGTCCATGGCGAATTCATCGCGAGTTTCGAGATAGTCGAGGGATCGACGCAGGTCGGTGCTCCAGGCCAGCATGTGGTCTCTCCACAAGTTGCTCTCGTCCTGGATGTCTGTGCGCAGCTCCGAGCGTCGCTCGTACGTGCCTTTGTAGATCGGAAACAGCAGTGCCCGGCCGCTTCGGAGGACAAAGTCCATCACTCCAGGCTCGAGGTCCAACGAGGAACCGGCATAGATTGCATTTGACCCGGGAAAGTACACGATCGGCCGAAACGGGCTCACGCCACCCCGCGGGAGGAAGAGCAGGATGGTCAGGCGCTCGCCGCCGTAACCGGCGTCCATTTCAATGCGCTCGCGAATAAAGGTTTCGGTCGTATCGACGGCCACGACCTCGGCATTGAGCGGCAGGGGGTCATAGGCATAGGCCTGGCGGAACACTTCGAAGACCTCGTCCGACACCGGCGTCTCGGCTCGATAGTCGCGAAAGGCCAATTCGATTGGCCGGCTCGCTGCGGCCAGGTTGGAAGTGTCCAGGGTTTGAACGACCCGGATACCATTGAGTTCCGATCGGTCGAGGCTTGGGGCGGTCACGGCATCGTTGAACGAATATTCCAGGTCTGACCAGCCACCACCGAGGATAAACCGACTGCTACCCTCCGCATCGGTTGCATTGAGCGCCCACTCGCGAACGTTGCCAGCAAGATCGTACACACCGTCGCGGCTCACACCCTCGTAGCTCCCCACCGCTGCCGCTGCGCCGCCGTAATTGCTTATGGGCACAATGTGTGGACTGCTGAACGGGTTCGCAGCCGCGTACCAGTGGTAGACCGTCGGCAGCTCGGCGCCGGCCCAGCAGGCATAGGCGGCCGCCTCGTACCAGCTGACACCACCCACCGGATGGTGTTCTGTTCCAGGCAGGTAGGACCCGGCATCCCACGTAGACGGCCCCGGCTGCCCGGTTCGGTCGGTGAATTGTGCAATCCCTTCTTCGAAAGAGAGCACATCCGCCTCGCCCGGGAACTGCTGAGGCCAGCATGAGCTTTGCGTATAGCCCCCAGCGGCCACGAAGCTCGCGAACTGACCATTCGTGACCTCGTGGGCGGACATCAGGAATTCGCCCAGCTCGACATTAGGCGCCTGTTCCAGCCCGGGAACGAAAAGGCCGTAGGCCGACCCTCCTGAACGGCCGACTACCCGGACCATGCCCTCGGGAAGGGAATCCCCTGAATCGAGGGCGAGCACCCCGAGCTCCTGAATTGAATCGAGCGTGCCGGCGAACTCGCGCGACCGTTTCCCGTCTGCCTCGAATCGGAGCCGGGAGATGCCCCTGGGGAAGTGCTTTACCATGATCGGCGTTCTGCCGAGTTCCTCCCACTCAGTGCCGACCGCCTCGTAAGCACGGCGCGATACAGTCGCGCCCTCTGGCTCGGTTCGAATCTCCACGGGTCCGGCGACCTGGTTCCAGAGCCTCGAGCGCAGAGTATTGTCCCTGATCTCGTCATCGAGGCCCGCTACTCGCTGATAGGCCGCCGCAAAGTCCGATGCCGCCACCAGCGCTTCGATGGCCTCAATTTCGGCAAGAACCTCTCCCTCCGACATCGCGTTTCGACCGAACAACAGCCACCCCGTTACGGCAACGCCCCACAGCGCCATGGCACCGACGCCCCCGCGAACCAGGTTCGGCCAGGTGAGCAGCTGATCTTGCAGTCGTCCCGGGCGCTCTACCGTGCTCCCGTCGGAACGTCGGCTCTGCAGGAACGCCGTCGCAGCTGTAATCGGAAATCCTGTCACAAGGATCACCAACGTAAGAACGAAAACCCAGGACGGAAGAGAAATGTTTTGTATCAGAAGATCAACGACTTGCAGGCACACCCAGGACGCGGCGACATAAGCACCCAGAACCTGTAGCAATTTGCTCCTGCTACCTCGGTTTTTTGGCATTGGTGGTGACCTCTCTGCTTCAGCGCTCTGCCAGAATGAGGATTTTGGCGATATCCGCCATTAGAGCAAAAGCGGTGCAGGCTTTGATAGTAACACCTACCTATAAGCTATCCTCTCGCAACCAGGCGCGTAACCCTTCAGATCTGCCTCAGTAGCAAACGAAGAGGCTCCTTCGGGACCCTTTGTGTTCGGCGCACGCGGCAAGACTCGCGGCCGCTGCGCGGCGCCCATCGCAAACGCAATACAGATCAAACCCGCGCATCACTTAGTCACACAAATCTCACACAACCTCCAAGATTTTAACATGTTGCCTACAGGCAACATGCACGATAGTATGTGGATGAAGTTGCTGGTCTACGAAACAGATTCCGGACGTCGGCCGTTTGTTGACTGGTTCGAGCGATTGGATGGTCAGC
>JABAOE010007398.1_pt9 | contig 44045 bp, 49 predicted proteins | sample 7062141 | NCBI WGS metagenome assembly JABAOE01 (sample SAMN14538627, study PRJNA623070) | marine sediment metagenome | biome: marine biome [ENVO:00000428]; feature: marine pelagic biome [ENVO:01000023]; material: deep marine sediment [ENVO:00002113] | place: India: Gulf of Khambhat ...
AATTGGTAGACGCAAGGGACTTAAAATCCCTCGATCGTAAGATCGTGCCGGTTCGAGTCCGGCCCTGGGCACAATTAAAAGGACAACAGTTACAACTGTTGTCCTTTTTTTAATTAGGATTTAAATTTAATAAATTAATAAGTAATCAGTTATGAATAAAAAGTTAGGTTAATAAAGTTTTTATTTAATGGAGTACTCTTTCTTCTTCCAATTCCTCATCGGAATCATCGTCATAATATAAATATTCTATTTCTTCTAAAAACTCATCAAAGTCATCATCTTCTTCAAGATCATCTTCTTCAAGTATTTCAATTTCGACCTCATCCCAATCGTCATCTTTAAAATTCGCGATATTAGTCATCGTTCTCTCCAACTCTATAAAATTAAAACACACAAACGATACATTCACTCCATTAAAAGTCAAGATAAAAATACTGATAAAAAATAACATACAATTTAGACTATTAAAGTTAATGAAATATAGAGGATTTGTTGACAAATTGTTAAGCTAACTTATATTAAGAAGGCTTTTTGTATATACTAGATAAAAAGGTGATTTTAATGCCAATAAGTACTATTGAAGAAGTAATTGAAGATATTAAAGAAGGTAAGTTAATAATTCTTGTTGATGATGAAGACAGGGAGAATGAAGGAGATTTTGTTGTACCCGCTGAATATGCTACTCCGGAGATTATAAATTTTATGGCAACTCATGGAAGAGGTTTAATCTGCCTCTCTTTAACTAAAGAGAATGCTGATCGCTTAGCATTACAACCTATGAACCAGGAATATAACGACAGTCCGGAACATACAGCATTTACAATTCCTATTGATGCAAAAAAAGATGTAACTACCGGAATATCTGCTTACGACAGGTCATCGACTGTAAAACAGGCAATATCAGAAGATTCAAAGCCTGAAGATTTTATACGACCAGGACACGTTTTTCCACTTATTGCAAGAAAAGGGGGTGTTCTAGTTAGGGCTGGTCATACAGAGGGTTCAGTTGATATTTCAAGATTAGCTGGTCTGAAACCTTCATCTGTTATTTGCGAGATTATGAAAGATGACGGGGATATGGCTCGTCTTGAAGATTTACTTGAGTTTTCTGATAAACATAAAATTAAGATTGCAACAATAGCTGATTTGATACGTTACAGGTTAGAAAAGGAGAGCATTGTATCCAAAATTGCTGAAGCAGAAATTCCCACAGAGCATGGAGTGTTTCGTACAATCGTTTATGAAAATGAAATAGATTCCGAACAACATATTGCATTTGTAAAAGGAGATATTGATCCTGCTGACGATGTATTAGTAAGAGTTCACTCTGATTCACTGATAAGTGACGTATTTGGTTCATTAAATTGTTATAGCAGGGCTAAACTTGTTGAATCTTTAAAAATGATTGAACAAAATGGATCAGGTGTTCTGCTTTACATTAAACAGGAAGCAAAAAACAACGGTCTGTTAAATAAAATTGAATTTTATGCAAGAAATAAACATAAAGATAACTCTTATAGCAGCAAAACCGATCATAGTTCAAAAGCGGAGTTAAGAAATTACGGAGTTGGAGCACAAATCCTAAGGGATATAGGTGTGAGAAATATACAGTTGTTAACAAATAATCCTACAAAAGTAAAGGGACTTGAAGGATTTGGTTTAAAAATAGTTAAAAGGGTTGCGATCGATATAACCGATTATATAAACAATGATTTATCTGGTAAGGGTAAGGATGGATATGGTAATATCCTTTCAATGGTTGATTAAAGGAGAAAGATATGCCTCAATTAATAGAAGGAAAATTGGATGCTAAAGGATTTAAATTTGCAATTGTTGCTAGCAGGGTAAATGATTTGATAACAACTCCTATGCTAAATGGTGCGGTTAATACCCTCTTAAGGCATAATGCATCTGAAAAAAATATAGATATTATAAGGGTGCCGGGATCATTCGAGTTACCATTTGGTATAAAAAAAGCAGCGTTGACTAAAAAGTATAATGCAATCATTGCAATTGGAGCTATCATCCGTGGTCAGACTTCACACTTTGATTTTCTGGCCTCTCAAGTGACTAAAGATATTTCACATATTAGCCTAGAGATGAATATTCCTGTAACATCCGGAATAATTACCACTGAAACTACTGAACAAGCGATAGAGAGAGCAGGAGTAAAGGCCGGGAATAGAGGAAGTGAAGCAGCTTTGTCAGCTATTGAAATGGCAAGCCTTGTTAAATCATTTTAATAACTTAGAATTTCTCTGATGGGAAAGAGAAGAATATCCAGAGAAATTGCTCTACAGTTTCTTTACCAATACGATAATATGCTAAATTCTGGTGATATTAATGAGAAAGAATTTAGTTCTAATTTTGATCTTTTTTGTTCCACTTTTAATGAAAAACCCCAAACCGATGTTTTGGATTTTTCAATTGTCCTGGCAAGCGGAACATGTGAAAATATTCAAAGTATAAATAATATAATTAAAAATTATTCAGAGAACTGGCGTATTTCACGTATGTCAAAAATTGACAGAAATATTTTAAGAATGTCGATTTACGAAATTGTCTACTTGAGGAGTATCCCACCTGCTGTTACCATTAACGAAGCTGTTGAGATAGCAAAAAAATTTGGTTCTGAAGACTCCGCATCTTTCGTTAACGGTATACTGGATAAAGTTAACATTGCTTCTCAAGAAGGTGAATTAAATTATGATTGAAAATATAATTGCTAAACTGGTCGAAAGAATAGATCTTGAAGAACAGGAAATTATCTCGAACTCTTAATTTAATGATGGAAGGTGAACTCACTGAAAGTCAGATTGCAGCATTTTTAATTGCCTTAAGAATGAAAGGTGAAACGATTACTGAGATAACTGGGGTTGCAAAATCTTTGATTGGTAAAGCTGAAAAAATTAGCACAAGCTATGAAAATGTAGTAGATCTTTGTGGAACAGGTGGAGACAGTCACGGAACATTTAATATATCTACAACTGCGTCATTTATTGTGGCTGGTGCCGGTGTCCCTGTAGCAAAACACGGTAATAGATCTGTGTCGAGTCCTGTTGGAAGCGCTGATGTGTTAGAACAGCTGGGTGTTAATATAATTATTACAAAAGAACTTGCAGAAAAATGTTTGAAAGATGTTGGTATTGTGTTTTTATTTGCTCCTATTTACCATTCGGCTATGAGACATGTGGGAAAAACCAGAAAAGAAATCGGACTTCGTACAGTTTTTAACTTAATAGGTCCTATAGTTAATCCCGCATCAGTTAAAAATCAGGTTATGGGTGTGTATTCCGAGGCTCTTATAGAGCCGATTGCAAAAGTTTTAAGAAATTTAGGTTCAAAAAGAGCTATGGTTGTAAATGGAGCTGATGCAATGGATGAAGTAACGATTACAGGTAAAACATCTGTTGCAGAGCTAAAAGACGGAGCGGTAAAAACATATAAAATAAATCCGATTGATTACGGATTCGACCTTTGCAGTCTGGATGATCTGAAAGGTGGAGCTGATAGTAAAGCAAATGCTGAAATAACACTTTCTATATTAAATGATGAAGAGAAGGGGCCTAAAAGAGATATTGCTGTAATGAATGCCTCAGCTGCCATATATGTATCGGGTGTAGTTGATAGTTTTGAAGAGGCTATAAGTTTATCACAAAAATCAATCAAGTCGGGAAAAGCAATGGAAAAGCTGAATCTACTTGCAGAATATACTAACAAATAGTTGTTTAAATGATCTTAGACGAGATAATAGATTACAAAAAAGAAGAACTAAAAGAAGTTAAATTAAATCTGACTTTATCTGAGATTAAATCCAGGATAAAAGATCTCGACGATCCCCTTGATTTCATAAAACTTAATAAAAGCTGTAGTGGAAATAAAATTATATCGGAGATTAAAAAGGCTTCACCTTCAAAAGGGATTATACGAGAGGATTTTAATCATATTGAATTAGCGAAAGAGTATCAGGAAGCCGGGGCTTTCGCCATATCGGTACTTACGGACAAAAAGTTCTTTATGGGGAATATAACTTTTCTTTCAGATATAAGAAAGATCACAAACATACCACTTCTAAGAAAGGATTTTACAATCGATCCATACCAGATTTATGAAGCAAGGTGTTTTGGAGCTGATGTTATCTTATTGATTGTTGCTGCTTTGGATCTAACTGAAATAAAAGAATATATGGATATTGCGAAATTTCTTGGGATGAATTCAATTGTTGAAGTGCATACAGAACAAGAATTGCAAACTGCCCTTGATGCCAGAAGTGAAATAATCGGGATCAATAACAGAGATTTAAAAACTTTTGAAGTATCCTTGGATGTTTCAATTGAATTATCAAAATTTATTCCTGATGATATCATAGTTGTTGGTGAAAGTGGTATTTCAAACAAAGAAGATATAAAAAGATTGAATGAAGCTGGAATTGAGACTTTCTTAATAGGTGAAACATTAATGAAAGATAAAAATCCCGGAGAAAAGCTGAGATCTTTAATTTATTAAAAAAAATGAGTGGAGAAAAAAAAAGATACAGAAGACCTTATATTGCGCTATTCTTATCATTTTTAATGCCGGGATTGGGCCAGTTTTATAATAGTCAGGTTCAAAAAGGTCTTGTAATTATAACAATTTTTATGATTATAAATTATTTAGCGAGCGAACCCCTTAAGGTGATTATGGATGTTGGCGTGGAGAATGTAGATATGATAGATAGAAATACTCTTATACTTTTTGGTGCCTATTCAATTGCCGCACTTTTTTTAACTATAGTTGCAATGCTTGATGCAAAATTAACAGCAGAAAAATTAAATGAAGAAATTGAGTAATAGATACTAATAGGAGGGATTAAAATGTCTGATAAAAGAACAGATGTAGTAACAATTAGAGGAAATCCTTTAACTTTGCTGGGGCCGGAAATAAAAGTGGGAGATAAAGCACCAGATTTTAAGTGTAATGAAACTTTAGCTGATGAAGTGAGTCTGGCTAGTTTCGAAGGCAAGAATAAAATATTTAATGTTATTGGATCAATTGACACCGGTGTTTGCCAAACTCAAACAAAGCGTTTTAATCAAGAAGCAACCAGTTTAAATGATGACGTTGAGATATTAACCATTAGCATGGATCTTCCATTTGCTCTCAACAGATTTTGCGGTGCAGAAGGGATAGAGAAGGTGAGAACGGCATCTGATTACAAAAATCACTCATTTGGAAATGAATACGGAGTTTTGATTGAAGAAAACGGATTGCTAGCAAGGTCAATATTTGTTGTTGATAAAGATAACATAGTGAGACATGTTGAATATGTTAATGAATTCACAAACGAACCGGACTATGAAGCTGCTTTGGAAGTTGTCAGGAATTTGTAAATAAGAAAGAGTCTGTATTTATATTAAATTATTATTATAATTTAATATGGAGGTTTTAGCATGGGAATAGGCGATGTATTTACAAAATTGTTTAAGAATGACGGCTTAGAGAAAAAGAACAAAGACAAAATAAATATAGATACATTAATTGAGCCGCCAAAAGCCAAAGCGGAACAAATATTTTTATATAAAACTATTGATTTCGAAGATATATCTATCAAGGAAAAAGAATAGTTACTGAATTGTTGGGTTAACTTTATGTCTGATATTAAAGAGCTGGTTACAAAAGAGAAGGTGATGGAAGTTTTGGGTGATATTTACGATCCCGAAATTCCAATTGATATAGTTAATCTTGGCCTTGTCTACGATGTTAAAATTGATGGCAATATCCTGAATATTGACATGACCATGACCTCTCCCGGATGCCCGGCAGCAGGTCAAATTGTGTCCGAGGCTAAATACCTGCTTGAAGAAATTGATGGGGTAAGTGAAGTAAATATAGAAATAGTATGGGACCCACCATGGGATCCAAGCAAGATGAGTGAAGCAGCTAAAGAGAGCCTTGGTATGTTTTAACTTCTGTAAATTAATATTTTCCTTTGTTAATTAATATATCTTATTATCCGGTATTTATTCTGATTTTAAGATTTAAGTGATCCTGTTTATCTTTTTTTTAAATTCATTAATCTTACAATTTAATAATATTTTATAAATGGAGGTTCTTAAATGTCTGAGAATTTAAAAGTAGGTCAAAACGCGCCAGATTTTGAAGCTGAAACTTATAATGGAGAAAAAGTTAAATTAAGTGATTATTACAACAATAGTATTGTTGCACTTTATTTTTATCCTAAGGACAATACACCCGGTTGCACCAAAGAAGCCTGCTCATTAAGGGATGGAAACAATGAGTTAAAAAATATGAATGTCCAGGTTGTAGGAGTAAGCACTGACGGGGTAAAAGCTCATGAGAATTTCAGGGACAAGTATGATCTTAAATTCCCATTATTAAGTGATAAAAGCAGGGATATAATTAATACTTATGGTATTAAAAGCAAGTATAATTCAGCAAAAAGGGTTACTTTCTTGATAGATAAGGGCGGTGAGATAAAGCATATATGGACAAAAGTCAATACTTCGGAACATGCGCAGGAAGTTATTAATAAGGTTAAAGAACTAGGTCTTTAATACTACTTGATTATTAATGAGAGATATTCCTAAATCCATATTCATAACAGGAACAGACACTGGAGTTGGTAAGACAGTTGTATCCGCTGCGCTTTCCTTTCTATTGAAAAAAAAAGGCAAGAAAGTTGGTGTGATTAAACCATTTCAAACTGGAACCGATCTTGATGTTCTTACAGATGTTGAATTTATTTTTAAAGTATTGAACGAAGATTACGATCTCGATAAAGTAAGCCCTTGCAGATTAAAGACTCCGCTTTCTCCGTATTCAGCAGCAAAAATAGAAAACAAAGAAATTCCCATTAAAAAAATAATAGAAATATGTGAAAAGGTTATTTCGGAAAATGATATTACTATAATTGAAGGGGCTGGCGGAATGTATGTTCCGGTTTTCGGGAATTATATGATCGCTGACCTTATTTTGGAACTCTCGTGTCCGACAATACTGGTTACCCGGCCGGACTTAGGAACTATTAACCACACAATGCTTTCTATTGAATATGCAAAAATTAAGAATATTAACATGCTTGGTATTGTAGTTAATAATTTTCCAGCTCCACCTGATTACACATCCATTGATAATTTAGCAACATTCAAAACATTGTTCAATTTAAATATCCTGGGTCTAATTCCACGACTAAAAAACATTGATGTGGAAAATGGAAATATAGATGATATATGTATTCACCCGGAGTCATTTTTTGTTGAAAGTTTAGGTGGATCATTTAATTATGAAGAATTTTTAAAAAACATATTAAATCCAAATTAATTGCTTCTTAACGTTTCATTTAAATTTTATAAAGTTATTTGTTCAATATTTACAAATGGTTATACAAAATTATCCAAATTATTTAATAATTTAGACCTGTTATGTCCATAATCCATATTTGGTTACTTTACTTGACAGATAAGTTGAACATGATATAAATAGTATCCAAATTTTGGAAATTAATATTGCTTTCCTAGATATTTAAAGCCCAATCTTCATAAGGTTTATGATATGAGAAAAACATTAAAAGTCTTACCTTTTAGTCTGCTTGTTCTAGCTATACTGTCGTTTTTCTATATTGATGGTAATAATGCCGAGAGTAAAGATAAAGGCCCTCAGCAGCCAATCCTATTTAGTCATAAAATTCATGCAAGTGATAATGAGATAGAATGTCAGTATTGTCACAATTATGTTGATGTTTCCCCTCATCCGGGAATTCCTTCTGTAAAGAAATGTATGGGATGTCATTCGCAGGTTTCCGGAAGGGATGTTGAATATACAACACAAGGCGGACAAACAATAAATATTAAAAATGAAATACAAAAGGTAAAAGATCACTGGGAAAGAAAGGAACCTATCCCCTGGTTAAGAGTTACGGGGATGTATGGAACAAAATCTGCAGGATTACCTGAGTATGTTCGTTTCACTCACAAACGTCATATTAAAAGAGGGTTTGAGTGTCAAACATGTCACGGTGAAATTGAAAAAATGGATGTAGTAAGAAAAGAAAAAGATTTGACGATGGGTTTTTGCGTTAGATGCCATGAGCAAAACGCAGATAATGAAGAACATTTAACACAATTAAAGGATTGTCTAACCTGCCATTATTAGTTTGGAGGAACAAATGTCTGAAGAGAATAAGGGTGGTATGAAAAGAAGGGATTTTTTAAAGGTTTTAGGAGTAGTTGGAGGAACTGCTGCAGTTACAAGCAGTTGTTCTGAGCCTGTTGAGCAGATTATTCCTTATGTTATTCCACCTGAAAATGTTGTTCCCGGAATTCCTCAGTTCTATACAACCACTTGCAGGGAGTGTTCGGCGGGTTGTGGAATTATTGTAAAGAACAGGGAAGGAAGAGCTATAAAAGTTGAGGGGAATCCTGAAAATCCTGTGAATCAGGGAAAAACCTGTGCTTTGGGTCAGGCCTCACTTCAGGGATTATACAATCCCGACAGAGTAAGGTCCCCGCTTAGATTTAATAAAGAAACCAATAGATTAGAGCCAATCGGATGGGAGCAAGGTGAAACAATTCTTGCTGATAAAATAAATGAAATTGTATCAAATGGAAATGCTAAAAAGATTGTTTATCTCAGCAATGATATTTCAGGAACATATTCAGATTTAATAGACAAATGGCTAAATAACATTGGCGGGGCTAAACGCTATGTATATGAGACTTTTTCACATGAACCATTAAGGAAAGCTAATCAGATATCTTTTGGCAAAGCTGTAATACCTAAATATAAAATCGATGAATGTAAATATCTTCTTTCATTCGGTGCCGATTACCTTGAGACGTGGTTGTCACCCACATCAAATGCGATTGGATTTTCTAAAATAAGAGATGTCGATCATGGAAAGACTGGAAAAATTATTCACGTCGAACCAAGAAACTCGATGACTGCTGCTAATGCGGATAAATGGGTCGATATCAAGCCTGGAACCGAACAGTATCTGGCACTTGGAATTGCAAATGTAATTGTTAGAAAAGGATGGAATAAAGTTTCATCGGGACCAGCGACATCAATTATATCAAAATATAATCCTTCAAAAGTATCAGAGTTAACCGATGTTTCAGTTGAAGTTATTGATGAGATAGCCAAGGGTTTTGCTAAGAATAAGAGCCTTGCAATAGGAGGCGGCGCTGCAAATTCAGCAACAAATGCAACAGAAACTATGGTTGCTGTAAATATTTTAAATTACATAGTTGGTAATGTAGGTAAGAGAGTTGATTTTTCTGATTCTCTTTCGATTTCCAATGCTAACAGTTATGAGGAAATAACCGGTCTTGTTGAAGAAATGAGAGCAGGGGAAGTGGAAATGCTTATTCTTCATAACGTTAATCCACAATTTACATTACCTAAAGCGTTAAAAGTTGAAGATGCACTGGCTAAAGTTCCTTTTGTAGTGAGTTTTTCATCATTTTTAGATGAATCAACTGAAAATTCTGACCTCATATTACCAGAGAGCACATCATTTGAAAGTTGGGGTGATTATAGACCTTCTTCAAAATATGTAAATATTATTCAGCCTTCAATGACTCCCGTTTTTAACACTAAAGATGCAGGGGATATTATTATTTCAGCTTCTAAAAAAATCGAATCTACTAAAAATCTGTTTAAAACACCTAATTACTATGAGTATTTAAGAAATTCATGGAAAGAACTTGCTGATTCACAGGGTTTCGGTGGGAATTTCGAAGAGTTTTGGAAAGAAGTATTAATTAATGGTGGTATAAAGATAAGTAAACCAACACAGAGCGTTAATTTATCAAGCAATATTAATTCTGTTAAGTTCAAAGATCCTGAATTTAGTGGTGATGGGGAATTCTACTTTATTACCTATCCATCTTATAAATTATACGATGGCCGGGGTGCCAATAAACCATGGCTACAGGAACTTCCTGATGCTATAACTACTGCTGTTTGGGATTCATGGATTGAAATACATCCTGATAATGCAAACAAGATGGGTCTTCGCGACGGATCATTTGTTAAAGTTGATTCTCCTGAAGGAAGTTTTGAAGCCCAGGTTTTTGTTTATGAAGGAATAAGAAAAGATACAATTGCAATTCCTCTTGGCCAGGGACACAAAAGTTACGGCCGATATGCCAAAGACAGAGGGGTTAATCCTCTTGAATTTTTACCGTCCACTGTTGATAGACTCTCAGGTGGATTTGCCTGGTTATCTACAAAAGTAAATGTTTCTGGAACCGGCAAGGAATCCCTGCTGGTTAGAACTCAATATACAAAGAGCCAGGAAGACAGAAAAGTTGCACAAAATATAACTTTAGATGAATTAAAACATGATAAACACCACGGCGAACATCATGAACATCCCGATTTTTACCCTAAAAAGGAATATATTAACTACAGGTGGGGAATGTCCATTGATTTGAATAAATGTACGGGTTGCGGGTCCTGTGTGACTGCATGTTCAGCTGAGAATAACATCCCGTTTGTTGGGAAAGCTCAGATTGCTAACAGACGTGAGATGTCATGGATAAGAATACAAAGATTTTTTGAGAAAAATAATGATGGAAGTATGGATGTAAGATTCATACCAATGTTGTGTCAGCAATGTGGTAATGCTCCTTGTGAACCGGTATGTCCTGTGTATGCGACCTATCATAATCATGAAGGTCTCAACGGTATGATCTACAACAGATGTGTTGGTACCAGATACTGTGCTAATAACTGTACTTACAAGGTTAGGAGGTTTAACTGGTATACATACAAATTCCCTGAACCTCTGAATATGCAGTTGAACCCTGATGTTACTGTAAGAACCGCGGGTATAATGGAAAAATGCACATTCTGTGTACAAAGAATACAATATGCTAAAGATGTTGCAAAAGATGAAAACAGGTTGGTGAACGATGGTGAGTTTATGACTGCATGTGAGCAGGCTTGTCCGAGTAATGCAATAGTATTTGGAAACTTAAAAGATGAAAAAAGTAAAGTATCGAAACTATCACACGATAATAGAGGATATAAGGTTTTCGAAGAGGTAAATACAAAACCGTCAATTACATATTTGAAAAAGGTTAAACAGGAAACAGTATAATGAGTCAATCACAACAAACACCTTTAACATATTCAAGAGTTACTGAAGATATAGTAAGGATGCTTGATAAGCCTTCCTGGAAATGGTTGGCTTTATTCATACCGACATTAATGCTTGTTGGATTAGGTGCAGCATGTTTTATTTACCAGGTTTCTACTGGTTTAGGAGTTGCTGGATATCGGCATCCGGTTTTTTGGGGTGTTTACATTACTGACTTTGTTTTCTGGGTAGGTATCGCACATTCAGGGACGCTTATCTCTGCTATCTTGTTTTTATTCCGAGCCAAATTCAGGATGTCAATTTACAGAATTGCTGAAGCTATGACTGTTTTTGCTGTTTTAACTGCCGGTCTGTTTCCTCTAATCCATTTGGGAAGACCCTGGAATTTCCTTTGGTTGATTCCATATCCGAATTCAAGAGAATTATGGGTGAACTTTAAATCACCTTTGGTTTGGGATGTGTTTGCTGTTACTACTTATCTAACTGTAAGTTCGGTCTTTTTTCTTGTAGGTATGATTCCTGATATTGCTGCTATCAGGGATAAAGTTACTGAAGTTCCCAGAAAGATTCTTTATACGATATTGTCTTTTGGATGGAAAGGTTCGAACTGGGAGTGGCTGCATTATACTAGGGCTTATTTGTTCTTTGCTGCTTTCGCTACCCCACTTGTTTTGTCTGTGCATAGCGTTGTATCATGGGATTTTGCTATGGGTAACGTTCCAGGTTGGCATACAACTATTTTCCCTCCATACTTTGTTGCAGGTGCCATTTTCTCAGGTTTAGCAATGGTTATCACTCTTACAATTCCAATTAGAAAGATATTTCATCTGGAAGATTATATTACTTTGGACAATTACGACGGGATGGCCAAATTAATTATTGTTACATCCGGCATTGTTGGATATGCATATGCTGCTGAATTTTTTATGGCCTGGTATAGTGGTAATCCATATGAATGGGGGCAGTTTAAATACAGAGCTGTAGGCGAATATGCACTATTTTACTGGACAATGGTTACGTGTAATGTCGTGGTTCCTATATCATTATGGTTCGGTAAAGTTAGGCGTAATATAAAAGCATTATTTGTTATTTCAATTTTAATTAATATCGGAATGTGGTTTGAGAGATTTAATATTATTGTTATCTCACTTTCACATGAGTTTGATCCGGGTGCTTGGGGTATATATAAAATATCACTTGTAGAAGCAGGAATCACTATTGGAAGTTTTGCATGGTTCTTTATGTTCTTTTTATTATTCGTAAAAACACTACCTGCTGTCTCAATAGCAGAGATGAAAGAGATATTGCCTGTTCCAAAAAAAGGAGACAAATAATATATGAATCAGGGTGTATTAGGTATATATGCATATGTGGATTCAGTTGTTGAAACTATCCATAAACTAAAAAGGGCTGGTTTTGGAGATGGGTTAAGAGTGTTCTCACCCTTTCCAAATCATGATATTGAACATGCGGTTGATTTACCGGAAAGCCCGGTAAGGTTTTTTACTTTATTCGGCGCACTTCTGGGTGCAGCTTGTGGTTTTGGTTTTACCATTTTAACATCTCTTGATTGGCCGATTCCCGTTAGTGCCAAACCAATTGCATCTATTCCACCTTACATGATTATAGTTTTTGAGCTGGCAGTTTTAATAGGCGCATTATCAACTTTTCTTGGACTAATTGTTAATTCTTTAATCAGAAACAGAGCACCAATAACAATGTATGATGAAAGATTCAGTGATGACAAATTTGGTATTATGGTTGTTTGCACAAAAGATGGAGTGAGTGAAGTAGAAGAAATAATGAATTCTACTGGAGCAGAAGAAGTAAAATTTGATAAAGCATAGCAGTATATAGATATTTTCGGAGGTTATAGAGTTTTGATTTTCAATATTAAATCTAAAAGATTTATAATAATTGCTGCCCTTGGAGTGTTATTGTCGTATTCAGCAGCTTACTCTTTACCGTGGTCCTATGATATGTGGCATCAAGATTCTATTCAACCATATGAAGAGCCGGTTGTGTTTCCTCAGAATTCTGTTAGTACGGACGGAAAAAAAGTAATTCTTGAGGATCGTGAAAAAGTAGAAGCTATCAAAGTTAATCCTATCCCAAGTTCGAGCGAATCTATAAAAAAAGGTGAAGAGTTATTTAAATACAACTGCATTGTTTGTCATGGGCCTGAGGGGAAAGGAGACGGAATAATAATTAAAAAAGGATTAGGTTTTTATCCTGTTAACCTTGTTGCACCGGTAACCGTGAATAGAACTGATGGATTTCTATATGCATATATCAGATATGGTGGAAAAGTGATGATGCCAAGTTATAGTGAAAATATTTCAGAAATAAATGCGTGGCATGTTGTTAATTATATTAGGAAATTACAGGGAAAATAACGTTATTTTTTATATAGAGGAGATTTAAAAAGGAAATGGATCAAGCAGTTAATCAAGAAATATTATCGAAAAGAAACCAGATTCCTAAATGGGTTATAGTTCTTTTTGCTGTAATTGCTATCATTGGTTTAGGTACATTTGCTATAAATGCAAAAGGGGATAATGCCGAAGAAGTTTGGCAGATCTACCTTGTTAATTTCTTATTCTGGACTGCACTTGCTCAGGGCGGTTTAATATTTTCATGTATCCTTCGGATTACGAATGCAAGGTGGGGTAGAACCCTACTAAGGATAAGCGAAGGTTTTGCGAGCTTTACAGTATTAGCATTTATTTTACTGCTGGTTCNNCTGGTTCTATTCGTCGGGAAAGAAGTACTGCTTCCTTATGCTACTCACCATTACCATGCTCCTAAAGATATATGGCTTAATATGGATTTTGTGATGGCAAGAAATATAATTGGTTTTGCCGTACTAATAGTTATGAATTATTTTTATTTAAAATTATCGATTAACCAGGATTTAAAGGGTGAGAATAATATCGGAGTACTAAAAAAATTAGCACCTGCCGTAATAATAGTTTATGCGTTTGTATTCAGTTTATTTGCGTGGGACTTTATAATGTCACTTGATCCTCACTGGTTTAGCACTTTGTTTGGTCCGTACTATTTTATAGGTGGTCTAATTTCAGCAATTGGTGCAACTATAATCATTTCTGTCGCTATCAAAAGATTTTTAGGACTAGGTGAATATTTATCCGAATATATTTATTGGGATATGGGGAAAATTCTACAGGGTTTCTCATTATTCTGGGTTTATTTGATGTTTTCTCAATTTTTGCCAATCTGGTATGCAAACATGCCAGAAGAAACAGGTTTTGTAATTAAAAGGGTGATGGATGAGCCTTTTAAATCCTTTGCATGGGCTGTTCTTACCTGCTGTTTTATATTCCCATTTGTATCGTTACTTCCTAGAACTCATAAAATATTTACACCTATTATTGTTTTTATCGCTACAGTCTCCGTATCAGGATTATGGATGGATAAATTTATTTTGATAATTCCATCTCTTGCCGATGGTATAATGTTTTCTATGAATCATATTTTGATAACGCTTGGTTTCCTTTCAGCATTTGTTGCGACATTTTTGGTATTTGCAAACAAATTTCCTATCATTCCTTTTGGCGACCCGTTTTTTGACGGTAAATCGTCGCATGGAGGTCATTAATGAAATTATCACCCGAAACATTAGAAAAAATAACTTTGCTTGTATGTGTTAAAGTTGCTGTTGTTCTTGTGTTAGTAATTGGATTGATATCATCTGTAGCATTATTTGGGCCAAAAATAGCCCCATTAATGCGTTTTTTACCTTGGTAAAATATAATAAAATTTAATTTAAATATAAAGATACGCCATCAGGTTGAGCGTATCTTTTTTTTTGGGGAGCTCTTATGTCAAGAAAAGCTGAAATTAAACTTACTATCCGTTTAGGGGAAGATGATGTTCCTGAAGAAATAAAGTGGAAAGCAACTGAAGCCGACCTTCTGGAAGATAAAAATTGTGAGGCTATGTTTCTTTCCATGTGGGATAAAGAAGAGAAAAATTCACTTATTATTGATCTTTGGACCAAGAATATGCAGGTTGGAGAGATGAATGCGCATATTTTTTATACAATGATGAAAATGGCTGACACTTATCAGCGTGCAACCAATAATGAAGAATTATCAAATAAAATGAGAGAATTTGCCAATGATTTTGCAAGTTCTGTTGAGGAATTTGTTACAGCTGATTCAAAATAAATTTATAATTATTCAGTAACTTACTATATTTTAATTACTAATTAAATTCTCTCATTACTTCATTTGCGAATAATTTTATAGTTTCAGGTTTCATAACATCGGAAAAGAATATTGTGTATTTTGAAATCCCCTTGTCCAAATCACTATAAATCTTTTTAATGCAGTCTTCAGGTGTTCCCACTATTCCGAGTTTTCCTACATCTCCAAAGAAACCGTATCTTCTTTGAGCTTTTTGCAGTTTTTCTTCCAATTCACTTCTGTTCTCTACTAAAACGCATACCGTCTGTTGTGAAATTGTAATATCATTAACATCTCTATTTAAGTTTTCACAATGTTTAGCGAGTACATAGTATTTTTTATCATATTCAAGAGCACTGGAAGCGGGGCAGTTCCATACGTCTGCAAGTTCTGCCACTACTTTTAGTAAGTGTTTCTCTCCTGATCCGCCGATGGATATTGGTATATAAGGGCTTTGAAGCGGTTTTGGATTACATATTGCATCTTGAATATTGTAGTGCTTCCCATTAAATGTTGATTCCTCTTCGGTCCACAGGGATTTCAGAATCAAAACAGATTCTCTAAGCATTTCTATTCTTTCTGCTGTGTTTGGAAACGGATAGCCGTAAGCATCAAACTCTTCTTTAAACCATCCGGCACCGATTGCAAATTCAACCCTTCCGTTACTTATGACATCCAGAGTAGCAGCCATTTTTGCAAGTAAAGGAGGGTGGCGGAAACCATTGCATAAAACCATGGTTCCAAGCTTAATATTATTTGTAACTGAGGATAGGGCTGACATTAAGGTCCAGGGTTCATATATGTCTATTCCTATAATCCCCTGTCCAAGGACGTGATCATAAAACCAGACAGAATCGTAACCTAAATCGTCACAAAGTTGCGCTGCATCTTTTATATTATTAAAATCAATTTTTTGTTGCCTCAACATTACTCCGAACTCTACTTTTTTCATTCCATATTTTCCTTGTAATAAATTTAATTGTATTTAATATATACGGTAATTTTTATAAATAGATATTTTAACTGGAGGGTTCAGATGAGAAATACTACAATATTATTCTTTTTTATAATGCTGGCATTTACGATTTCCTGTGGAAAAAATAAAGATGATAAAACTACAAAAAGCAGTGTTGAAACAACAAACGAAATGTCGCAGACAGATGAAAATCAATTAGATGAAGACACAAAAAAAACAGGAGATAAAATAATGGTTTTGATATCAACAAATATGGGTGATATAAAATTGGAGTTGGATAAAGAGAATGCACCTATCACAGTAGATAATTTTATTTCGTATTTAGAAGGCGGTTTTTATGATAATACAATCTTTCATAGGGTAATTCCTAACTTTATGATTCAGGGCGGGGGATTTAATGAAGATATGAGCCAAAAAACAACCAAAGACCCAATAAAGAACGAAGCTGATAACGGATTATCTAATGATCGCGGGACAATAGCCATGGCAAGAACATCAGTGGTTGACAGTGCAACTTCGCAGTTCTTCATAAATCTTAATGATAATAGTTTTTTGAACCATGGTGCAAGGGATTTTGGTTATGCAGTTTTTGGAAAAGTTATAGAAGGCATGGACGTTGTTGAAAAAATTGGTACAGTTAAAACCGGAAGTGTAGGTCCATACAGAGATGTTCCTACGGAAGCTGTCGTAATAAAATCAATCACGAAAGTTGATGGTTAGATCACAAGGTAAAAACTTTGTCTAAAACAACATATAAGGGCTCCGGCGTTGATATTTCTGAAGGCAACAGGTTTGTTGAACTAATTAAACCTATTGTTAAATCAACGCATAATGAAAACCTGCTGGGTTCTCTAGGTGGCTTTGCGGGTGCTTTCTCGCTTGACCTTAAAGGAATAAATAAACCGCTTTTAGTTTCAGCAACTGATGGAGTTGGCACGAAATTAAAAGTTTCTTTTCTCACTAATAAATATGACACTATAGGAATAGATTTAGTGGCTATGTGTGTTAATGATATTATTACATGCGGGGCTAAACCACTTTTTTTTCTTGATTATTTTTCCACCTCAAAATTAAATTCTGAACAAGCAAGTGAAGTCATAAAAGGCATTGCAAAAGGATGTGTTGAATCAGGTTGTGTATTAATTGGTGGTGAAACTGCCGAAATGCCGGGATTTTATAAAGAAGGGGAATTTGATCTGGCAGGATTTTCCGTTGGGTTAGTTGATCAGGATAAATATATAAACGGAAGTAAGGTTAGGGAAGGGGATATAGTTATTGGAATATCCTCTAGTGGACTACATTCAAATGGGTTTTCATTAGCAAGAAAAGCACTTTTTGAAATCGGCGGATTTAACCATGAATCTGTTCCCGAGGGTTTTGATATCCCTATAGGTGAGGAATTATTAAAACCTACTAGAATTTATGTTAGAACAGTTTTGGAACTGATAGAAAAATTTAATATTTTGTCTATCGCACACATAACCGGCGGAGGATTGCTGGAGAATATCCCAAGAGTAATCCCCTCTTCATGTTCTGTTAAGCTTGATTCAAAAAGATGGAAACTCCCCAGGATTATGGAATTGATAATGAGTGTGGCTGACATTGAATTAAAGGAAATGTACAGAACTTTTAATTGTGGGATAGGATTGGTTCTGATAGTTTCTTCAGATCAGGCAGAAGATATAATCTCCTATTTGAATGAAAACGGGGAAGATGCCTTTGTAATTGGTGAAGTAGTTGAGAATGATAAAGACAGGGAAAGGGTAATAATAAGCTAGTCTAGCGAAAGTATCTTCTAACCAGATTTAGTTCATAATTGAACACCGCAGGAATTTTAATTTTTTCTTCGTCCCAGCTTTGTGGAAATGGGTAGAATGGTGAAGCAACGTGTATGGTTCTAAGCACTTCATTGTCGAGATTTTCAAAACCGGATGATCTAAGTATTCTGACATCCTCAAGATAACCGTCTTTTCTTATAGTAAATACTATTCTTAGGTCACCCTGTTCACCCTTTGCCTTTGATTCGTCCGGGTATTTCCAAACCTGATATATCTTTTCTCTAAGTTTAGAAAAGTATGACGTATATTTGTATTCAGTTGTATTTAGGTCAACTACTGCTTCTTTTTTCTTTGATTTACTTCCCAGAAGATTTTCCTGTGTTTTATAATCGTAAGGAAAGTCGTAAGGGTTTTGTTTAGGGATATTCGGATTAATACTTTTGTTGTTTTTGTTTATTTGCTTGCTCGGATCGTCGAATTTTTCAAATTTTTGCTTGGGAAGAGAAGCAAGTTTATTTTTTCTTAAGATATCATCTTTTACGTTATAAGTTTTGTTCTCAACTTTTTGCTTTTTTACATCGGTTTTTTTTAATTCCTTATTTTTCTCGACTTTTTTAGCTTTTTTTACAGGGGTTTTCTTTATTGGTTTTGGGGTGGGCTTTATTGCGGGAGATATTATTTTCTTCTGTTTTCTTAATTTAGTTAAATCATCTCTGGTTCTTTCATTTTCCGTTTTATGTGATCTTTTGGCAAATCTTTTAACCTCATCCGGAGGCTTTGTTTCTTTTTCTTTGGGAACGGGAATATCTGTTATTTCAATGTAATTTTCCCTTTTATCTTGTTTTTCTTGATTATTTTTATTTAAAATATCCAGACTTATCAAACCAAATAAACCTATATGAATAAGAACGGATATTAATAGAAACGGGGGTAAATAATTTTTTCTGTTTTTGTTAACATTAAAAGTATTCACTAGTAATGATAATATACATCAGCATATTTAATTTTCTATAATTATGGATTGTTCTAATGCATATTTAAAGCATTTTTATAGCTAAAAAACCTAAAATTAATAAAATAAAGAGAAGTGTAACTAAAATATTAAAATATCTATCTATGAACACTCTTATTTTAGGACCAAAGAAATAGATAAGAGCTGATATTGTTATAAATCTTCCTGCTCTTCCAAATATTGATGCAATTATCAGGATAAATATATTTATTTTGAAGACACCTGCTGTGACTGTGAATGCTTTAAAAGGAATTGGAGTTAAAGCTGCTCCCAATACAGCAAGAAAAGCATTCTCTTTATATTTAAGGCTGACGAATTCAAATGCTTCGGGTTTTATTATATGTTCCAAAAAGAAATTACCAACAAACTCCCACAGAAGCCAGCCTATAAAATATCCTCCGATAGCGCCAAGAACGGAAAAGATTGTGCATATTATTCCAAAATAAAATGATTTCTTGGGTTTCCCAAGGCATAATGCCATCAAAAGCGGATCCGGAGGTATTGGGAAAAAAGAGGATTCTATAAATGAAAAAAATCCAAGAGCATATACACCGCTCTTTTTATCTGCCCAGCCTAATATCCAGTTGTAAAAAGATTTAAACATAGTTTGTTAATTCTGTTTTAAGTTGATCTATGTAGTCATAGTCCGTAAGGTCAAGTTTGATTGGAGTAACTGATACATATCCACTTTTAACACAAACAATGTCGGAATTTCTGATGTCCACATGTCCGAGTTCATTGCCACCAATCCAATAATATTCTCTCCCCCGTGGATCTAGTTTTTCTACTATAGGTTCTTCATATATTCTTTTCCCCTGTCTTGTGACCTTAATACCTTTTATATCTGCAATTGGCAGATTGGGAATGTTTACGTTTAAAAGAATGTCTTCTGCAAGGCCATTTTCTAATACAAATTTACCAATAAGATTGGAATAATGGGCTGCAGTATCAAAAAGGTAATTATTTCTTGAATCAAGAGAAACAGCTATCGAAGGTATTTTCAGCAAAGTCCCTTCTATGGCCGCACTGACGGTACCAGAATAAGTTATATCATCTCCGAGATTTGCAGACATATTTATTCCTGAAACAATCAGATCAGGTTTGTTGTTTTTAAGAAAACCGTTTACGGCAAGGTTTATGCAATCGGTTGGAGTGCCGTCCACTGAATATTTATTATAACCATGGTTTTCAATTCTAAGCGGTCTGAATAAACTAAGAGAATGACTTGCAGCACTTTGGTCTCTGTCGGGAGCGACAATTATGACCTCGCCAAGCGATTTAAGTGATTCAGCTAATGCGGATAAACCTTCGGAGCTTATACCATCATCATTAGATATTAATATTCTTTTTTTCATATATTTTGTGGTCGGGGTGACCGGACTTGAACCGGTGACCCCTGGTCCCCCAGACCAGTGCGCTAGCCGACTGCGCCACACCCCGCGGGTAAATATTTAAATGGAATTATGATAAATAACCAGATTTATGAGATCGAGTTTTTTAAAGATTTTAACTCATTAAGCATATCTCGCAAGAACTGTTTGTCAGATTTAACTGAAGGAACTTTACTTTCACTCTCTTCTTCTCTTAATTTTTTCTTAGCACCTGCAATAGTAAAATTTTGTTCGTAGAGCATATGCTTAATTTTAAAAATTAAGTAAATTGTATCTCTGTCATACAGCCTTTGAGATTTTCTTCTTATAGGCTTTATTTGATCGAATTCACTTTCCCAGTATCTCAGTACATAAGGTTTTACTCCAGTGTATTCACTAACCTCACCTATTCTGAAGTAAATCTTATCGGGAAGAGAAATATTTAACGCTTTCTCTTGCATAAATTTAACATTAGAACAATATGATTAAAAAGTCAAGATGTAATTATACCGAGAAGTTATAATACACCCTTAAAGAACTTTCTATGTATAGGGCAGGGACCATGGATTTTAATTAATTCTAAATGATTTTTGGTTGGGTAACCCTTGTGTTTGATAAAATTGTATTGTGGATATTGTTTGTCATATTCCTTCATTAATTCATCCCTAGATACCTTAGCAATTATTGAGGCTGCCGCAATTGATGCACATTTTGAGTCGCCTTTTATAATAGTTTCCTGAGGTATGATAAGAGATGTTCTTGTGTTGCCGTCAATAAGAAGATAGCTCGGTTTAGGATTTAATTTACTTACTGCAATTTCCATTGCTTTTAATGTTGCCCTTAGAATATTTATCTCATCTATCTCATTGGGGTGAACAATGCCAATTGCATATGCAAGTGAATTTTCAATTACATTGTGATACAAATCGATTCTTTTAAATTCCGATAATTTTTTAGAGTCATTTAAATCTTGGATTGGACGATTTTTATCAATAATAACTGCTGCAGCAACGACTGGACCGGCAAGTGGACCCCTTCCAGCTTCATCCAGACCGGCAGGCAGCTTTGATTTATTCCATAGACTTTCTTCAAATGAATAGTCCGGGAGCTTCAATTTTAAATTAACCCGTACTCATTAAGAGCTGTTTTTAATTTTGAAATGTTATCTTCGGATAAAGGGTAAAGTGGGGCTCTTATTTCGCTTGAGATAAAACCCATTAAGTTTAAGGCGGCCTTCACAGGTATGGGATTAGATTCAAGGAATAACACTTCATTTAATGGCAGCAGTTTATAATGAATAGATTTTGCTTCTTCAATATTATTCATTGAAAAACTGTTATACATTTGAGCGACATCTCCTGGGGCTATATTAGCGGTGACTGTTATAAAACCTTTCCCACCAATACTTAACAGTGGATAGTTCAGAGCATCGTCTCCTGAAAGTAAAATAAAATCTTTACCGCACAGGTTTAATATTTCGGTTGCTTGTTCCAAAGATCCGGAGGCTTCTTTAATTCCGATTATATTTTTACAATCGTTTGCTAATCTGGCTACGGTTTCAGGCAGCATATTTACAACGGTTCTTCCCGGAACGTTATAAAGAATAATGGGGATATCGACTTCGTTCGCAATTTGATTGAAATGCTTATATAGGCCGCTTTGAGTGGGTTTATTATAGTATGGTACTACTATCAAAGCAGCATCAGCACCGACATTTTTTGAAAATTCGGTTAATTTAACAGCTTCAGTAGTACTATTTGACCCAGTGCCAGCAACTACCGGAATTCGTTTATTAACTGCTTCAACAGTAAATTTTATAACTTCTTTATGCTCTTTATGGGATAATGTGGGAGATTCTCCGGTGGTTCCAACCGGAACAATCCCGTGGGTCCCGTTTTCAATTTGAAATTCAATAAGTTCACCAAGTTTTTCAAAATCAACTTCGCCGTTTAAAAAAGGAGTTACAATTGCTACAATAGACCCATGAATCATTATTCCTCCATTTACTAGTTGTTATGTTGAATTAAATTTTAACTTCTTTCCCGCAATTTGAACAGAAATTGCTTTCCCTTTTAATCATCTCTCCACAATTATTGCATGTTGTGTAATCAATTTTTGATTTATCCTGGTTATTAATGTTTTCGTATGTTTTTGAGAATCTATTTTTGAGATCATTAAATTGCTGCTTGTATCTATTTTTAATCTGTATTATATCTTCTGCATTTTCTGTTTTAATACTAATAATATGATTATCCTTATCACTTAGTAAAAAGTTGAGGTTGTTGATTGTTGCAAGTTGTATATCCCTGAATATTTTCAAACTATTGCTATTTTTTGCAATAATAATTCTTTTTTCGGTTAATATGAGAATACAGTTGTAAAAAATATTTCTTTCAGACCAGCTATTGGCAAGAAAATTAGAATTGTAAATATTTTGCTTAAATATTATTGTTTCATTAATGTCTAAATAATTTATCAGGTCAAGTTGTAAAGAATCAGATAAATCATTTGCAGACTCATCTGAAAAAAGATTCATGATCTTATTTAAAATACCGTTATCAGTCATTTTGTGCAATTAACAGTTCTGCTATTTGTACGGCATTAAGTGCCGCACCTTTTCTCAGCTGATCCCCTGTTACCCAAAATGCTAAACCATTTGGGATGGTATAGTCCTCACGCAATCTACCTACAAAACAATCGTCCTTCCCAGATGAATCGATAGGCATTGGGTATTTAAGATCCTTAGGATCGTCAACCACCTGAATCCCCGGGAATTTGTTTATTGCTTCTCTTGCTTGTTCAGGTGTAATCTTATCCTTTGTCTCAATATTTACCGAGACAGAATGTGCTCTAAACACCGGAACCCTTACTGTGGTTGCAGTAATATTTATACTGTCGTCTTCTAAAATCTTTCTTGATTCATTATGGAGCTTCATTTCCTCTTTTGTATAGTCATTGTCAGTAAACGAGTCTATATGAGGTATCACGTTAAATGCAATTTGATATGGAAATGTATCAGTCTCTACATTATCCAAATCAGGCCATTTCTCAGTTTGATTCTCAAGTTCAGAAATACCTCCTGCACCAGCTCCCGAGACAGCCTGAAAACTTGTAGCCACGACTCTTTTTATCTTTGATAAGTCGTGAAGAGGTTTAAGGGCCATTATAGTTACGGCTGTGGTACAGTTTGGATTTGCAATAATTCCGTTATTTGATTTAGCTGCATTTGGATTTATTTCAGGGATTACCAAAGGTACTTGGGGGTCCATCCTAAATGCGGAACTGTTGTCTATTACAACTGCACCGGATTTTACTGCGGAATCAGAAAATTCCTTGCTCAAAGATGATCCGGCGGAAAAAAGTGCAATATCTATATTCTCAAAACTGTTGTTGTCGAGTTTTTTAACTACTAACTCTTTGCCCTTAAAATTATATTTTTTTCCTGCTGACCTTTCTGATGCAATTAAACGCAGTTCGTCCACGGGGAAATCCCTTTCTTCCAGAATCCTAAGCATCTCCTGTCCTACAGCACCTGTTGCTCCAACAATAGCAACATTATATTTATCCTTATTCATATAAATCTCCATAAGAAGTATATTAAATTTACTATAATGTGTGTTTCTTCTCTATTTCGTCTAGTTTTTTGATGTTGGATTTTTCAGAAGGATCCATATCAGTATTAAACCAAGCATCAAGAATTTCTTTTGCAATTTCATTGGATGTCAGTCTCAAACTCATAGTGAGTATGTTGGCATCGTTCCATTTCCTTGCACCTTCTGCTGTTCCAGCATCAGTACATAATGCTGCTCTGACTCCCGGAACTTTATTAGCAGCAATGGTTACACCTGTACCTGTCCAACAAAATAATATTCCCTGCTCACATTCATTTTTTGCTACCTTGTTTGCAACTTCTTCAGCAACATCTGTCCACTCAAGCGATTCTCCGGCTAAAGGTCCGATAAGTGCAAGCTCATAATTTCTGTCTATAAGATCCTTTATGACAAAATCTGTTAAAACATTTTTTTCATCACTTCCTATTGCTATTTTCATCTTAACTATCCCAATATAATAATTTTATTCTTTTATATTTATATTTGGAAGATATTTTTACTCAGAATTAAACCCAGAAAAACAAAAAATATCCCTAATATGTTACTTGCTAGAATATTTAACATTCCAAGGGAAATATCATTATTAACAAATAAATTATGGCTTTCAAGACCAAATGTGGAAAAAGTGGTGAATGCTCCTAGCAGCCCTACGAACAAAAACAGCTTTAAATTGGTTGAAACGTTCATTTGTTCTGCCAGGTGCCAAAGAAAGCCGATAAAAAAACAGCCTATTATATTTACTATTATTGTTCCATAAGGAAAATTACTAGTGTGGGTGTCATTTATCTTTGCTGAAATTATAAATCTCAAATACGCACCTAAAGAACCACCCAGACAGATAATTAAAATTTTTATCATAATTAAACCTTAATTTTAAATTTTAAAAGAATATAATGAATACAATGAAAATTTAAACAAATATTATTTGGAGTATCAGTATATGAAATATTTTAAAACAATAGAGAACATTGCAAGACTAGCTGGAGAAATTCAAGTAAGAAACCTGGGAAAACATAAATCTATTAAATTTAAAAATGCTAAAGGCAAAAATGATATAGTTACGAAAGTTGATACTGAATGTGAACAGATAATTATTTCAGAAATAAAAAAGAGTTTTCCCGATCATGATATATTGGCAGAAGAAGGTGGGGGGCTAATTGATAAATCTTCTCCATATAAGTGGCTTGTTGATCCGCTCGATGGAACAATGAACTATACTCATGCTTATCCCTATTTTTGTGTTTCCATAGCTCTGGAGTATAATGGCGAAATTATTTATGGTTTGGTTTATGATCCTGTTAAATATGAAATGTTTACTGCTGAGAAACAAAAGGGAGCTAAGATTAACGGAAAAGAAATTAAAGTATCAAAAACAAAACTATTAGAGAAAGCTTTAGTTGTCTCTGGAACTTTTTTTTACGAAGATAACGTATTAATGGATAAGCATTTTGATATTCTTAAAAGGGTAACTAAAATTGCTAGAGGCGTCAGAAGAGACGGATCTGCAGCATTAGATTTATGTTATGTTGCCTGTGGAAGGTTTGATGGATTCTGGGAGTATGGTTTAAATCCATGGGATGTTGCCGCGGGCAGTTTTATCTTAAAGGAAGCAGGAGGTTTAATTACTGATTTTTCATCAAATCATTTTAATATTTACGATAAAGAACTGGTTGCAACTAACTCAAAAATACATAAAGAACTATTATCCTTAATCTCATAAAAACAAGCTTCTCGAATCTTGACAAGAAACTCTCAATCTTTATAATTACATGGTTTAAAATAGCCTAAAACAATAAGTTTTTTGTTATTATTTTTGCCCTTAAGATTACCAATATAAATAAAAAGTAGTGCTAAAGATTCTGAATTTATTCATGGATAAACGTAGGGCAAATTAATTTAGGAGGTAAAAAAGTGAAGATAGTTGCATATATTACTCAAACACAAGATACTGAAGCAAGAATTCAGGTTAGCTCTGATGGTGATTCAATTGATACAGAGGGAATTAAATGGATTATGGATCCATATGATGAATTTGCTGTTGAAGAAGCATTACAAACTAAAGAGAAGTTTGGTGGAGAAGTAGTAGTTGTTGCTGCCGGACCAGCAAGAGCAACTGAAGCATTAAGGCAAGCACTAGCTATGGGAGCAGATACGGCAATTTTAATTCAAGATGACGGACTAGCACATACAGATTCAATTACTACTGCAAAGATAGTTGCAAGTCATCTAAAGAAAGTTGAAGGTATAGATATTATTTTTACAGGGATGGTCGTAATTGATGAAGAATCAGTTCAGGTAAAAATTCAGTTAGCTGAGGAACTTGGACTTCCACACGTAGCACTTGTTAGTAAGGTAGTTGATATCAAACCTGATGAAAAGAAAATTGTTTGTCAAAAAGAAGTGGATGGAGGTAGCATTGTTGTTGAAGCATCACTTCCAGCTGTTATCACATGCCCTGATGCTATGAATGAACCTCGTTATGCGTCACTTCCCGGAATAATGAAAGCTAAAAAGAAACCGCTTGAGGTTGTTACACTTGATCAAATTGATCTTGATTCAGCCGGCATTTCAAAAGATGCAGTTGGCAAACAGGGAAGCAGAGTAAAAACTGTTAAATTGGAAGTACCTGTAATCGATAGAAAATTAAAAATTATTAAAGGTTCTGATGATACAACAGTTAAAGGCGACGAGATTGCGGAAGCTGCAAGAGAACTTGTTCAACTTCTAAGAGAAGATGCCAAAGTTATTTAATAATTGATTATTAATTTTCTACTGAATAGGAGGAAACAATGAGCAACGAAATATGGGTAGTAGCAGATTTAAAAATGGATGGAAGTATTAGAAAAGTTACTTTTGAAATATTATCAGAATCATTAAGGAGTCTTGCCGGGAAGATGGGAAGTTCTGTATGTGCCGTACTACTCGGTACAGATGTTTCTTCAAAAGCATCTGAATTAGGCAATTATGGAGCTGAAAAAGTTTATGTTGTTGAGAATGAAAACTTAAAAGATTATAAATCGGATACTCATGCTAAAGCACTTTCTGATCTGATTAACAAGCATGAACCAAAAGTTGTTCTTACCGGTAACACAGCTTTTGCTGAAGATTATTTCCCTAGAGTATCTGCAAGAGTGAATGCAGGATTAGCAATGGACTGTATCTCGCTCGATTCGACTGATGACGGAAGATTGAAAATAGAAAGGTACTCACATTCAAGTAAAGCAATTTCAACTCAAGAATTTCACGGTATCGGCGCTATGATGGCTACCGTCAGACCAAACTCTTTTAAAGAAGAGCAAGCTGTCGGAGCTGGTGAAGTAGTAAATGAAGATATTTCAATTACGGCGGATGATTCATACATAAATATTGTAGAAGTAAAAACAAAAGAGTCAGACAGAGTTGAATTAACAGAGGCTGAAAGAGTTGTTGCAGGGGGTAGGGGTCTTGGAAGTGAAGAAAATTTTAAATATATATATGATTTTGCTGATGTGCTGGGTGCTGCTGCGGGTGCTACCAGAGCGGCGGTAGATGCAGGTTATTGTCCCTATGATATGCAGGTTGGTCAAACAGGAAAGGCTGTTTCTCCTAATCTGTATTTTGCAGTTGCAATTTCAGGTGCAGTACAGCACTTCTCGGGCATGGGATCATCTAAAGTAATTGTTTCTATTAATAAAGACCCGGAGGCTCCGATCTTTGCAAAATCTGATTATGGAATATGCGGAGATCTGTTTGATGTTTTAGAGCCTCTTTCTGAAGAGCTTAAAAAAGTGTTAGCAGATTAAAAATAAAAATAATAAGAATTAAAAAAGGGTGGATATCAATCCATCCTTTTTTTATACAATATCGACTACACTAACTTCTTCAATTTTTTCCCCTAAAAATTGCCCGGCAACTGATATAAAGGTTTGTGATGTGTCTGTTAAATAAAATGTTTTGGAACCTTTAATTTTGGTGCTTACTCTTAGTTCTGTTTTGTTAAGTATCTCTTTAGTTGCTCTCGCGGTTTCTTCAGCCGAATCTACCAAATAAACTTTTTCCCCCATAACATCTGCAATTGTATCTTTTAAAATGGGGTAGTGTGTACAGCCCAGAATTAAAACATCTAGGCCAGAGTCTTTTAGACTATTTAGATATTTGCTTGCAACAAGTTTTGTAATTTCATCGTCTTGCCATCCTTCTTCTGCAAGCGGAACAAATAATGGACAAGGTTTGCTTACTATTTCGAAACTCTGATCTAAATTTTTTAACTTTTTTGTATAAGCTTCACTGTTGATTGTTGAAGGAGTCCCAATGATTCCAATCTTACCATTTTTTGTGAGTTGACTTGCTTTTTTTGCCCCTGGCTCGATAACTCCAACAACGGGGATATCCAGTTTTTCTTTAAGTAATTTGATTGCAAAGGCCGATGCAGTATTGCAAGCCACTATCAGAACTTTAATTCCTTTCGACAATAAAAAATTAACATTACTCTCAGCATATTTTATTACGGTTCTTCTTGATTTTGTGCCATAGGGAACTCTGGCTGTATCTCCAAGATAGATTATATCTTCATTAGGAAGATGGTTTATAATTTCCTTTGCCACAGTTAAACCACCTACTCCTGAATCAAAAATACCTATAGATTTACCTGTTAAATTCTGATCCATAATAAATTGTAATGTTTAATCAAGTTATATCTATGATACATATTCGATAGCATCATTGATATTTCTTATACCATGTATTGATATATTTAACTCTGAGTTTTTAATGGAATTGTCAATATTTGAAATTGGCATCAAACAATTTTTAAAACCCAGTTTTTCAGCTTCCCTGATTCTAAGATCAGCTTGAGAAACTCCTCTGATTTCTCCTGACAATCCGATTTCTCCAAATACGATTAGATCAGGATCAATCGGTTTATTTATATATGAAGAATATAAAGATAAACAAATTCCAAGGTCTACCGCTGGCTCATCTATATTTACTCCACCTGCAACGTTCATGAAGATATCATTGTCAGAAATTTTTATACCACCAATCTTTTCTAAAACTGCAATTAATAGTGCGACTTTGTTTGTATCTAGGCCTATTATAGTTCTTCTTGGCATGCCATAGCTTGAATTTGATACTAATGATTGAATTTCAACTAAGATTGGTCTGGTTCCTTCAATGCTTGGAGAAACAATTGATCCGGAACTGTTTTTTGGTCTTTCGGATAAAAAGATTTCGGAAGGATTTATTACTTCCTTAAGCCCATTTTGAAGCATTTCAAAGACACCAATTTCATTTGTTGCTCCAAATCTGTTTTTCCATGCTCGTAAAATCCTGTAGGAATGGCCTTTTCCACCTTCAAAATAAAGTACGGTATCTACAAGGTGTTCTAAAACTTTTGGTCCGGCAATAGAACCTTCTTTTGTCACATGAACGATTAGTAAGATTATAGTATTTGTGCTTTTTGCATAATGTACCAACTTTGAAGCACATTCCCTGATCTGACTAACCGATCCCGGAGAGGAAGTTAGCTCAGAAGAAAAAATTGTTTGAATAGAATCAATTATTACAATGTCGGCTGATAAATTCTTAATGCCTGAAACTATATTCTCTAAATTTGTTTCGGATAGTAAATAAAGATTATTTTTAAAACTGCCTATTCTTTTGGCCCTCAAATTAATTTGATCTACGGATTCTTCCCCACTTACATATATTTTATTCTTGTCATTATTCTTAATTTTTGAGAAGAGTTGCAATGCAAGGGTTGATTTGCCAATTCCAGGATCACCGCCAAGCAAAATAACCGAACCCTGGACAAAACCACCTCCTAGGACTCTGTCTAGTTCCTTATTGTTAGTCTTGATCCTGTTTATTTTTAAATCTTTTGTTTTTTGTATTAAGACTGGTTCGGATTTATGTAAGCTTATAAGATTATTAGATTTAGTAGTTTCTTCTTCTAAAAAGCTGTTCCAACTTTCACATTCCGGACATTTGCCCAACCATCTTGGAGCAATATGCCCACAGGTCTGACAGACAAATTCAATATTAATCTTCTTTTTTTTCATATGTTGTTATTATTATATTCGTCCTCATCAATATCTTTTTTAGGTGTAGGTCTGCCGAATCGTCTATGTCCTATTGCCAGTTCTCTAAGTTTATTGTCGACTTTAAAATTAAATGTGTTTTCTTTGAATTTGCCGTTTTTTCCTCTAGTCCCTGCTTCAACATCTGTTAGAAGTTCTATTCCCTGATCAATATCTTCGATTGAATAAATATGGAATTTCATTTGATTGACCGCATCTAACACTTCTTTTTTTAGCATTAAATTTTTTATGTTTTGGTGTGGAATTATTACCCCCTGGTCCCCTGTAATTCCTATTTCATTACATATATCAAAAAATCCTTCTATCTTTTCATTTACTCCACCGATTGGTTGAATTTGACCTTTTTGATTTACCGATCCTGTTATTGCTAAATTTTGTTTGATAGGAATTTCTGCAAGGCTTGACAATAGTGATATTAATTCGGCAGCTGAAGCACTATCACCGTCTATCATTTCGTAACTTTGCTCAAAACCTATACTAGCGGAAAGACTTAGAGGTTTTTCCTGTGCAAATTTGGTTCCTATATAACCATTAAGGATTAACACTCCTTTATCATGTATGCTACCACTTAACCTTGCTTTACGTTCAATGTTAACAACACCTTCAATTCCCATGAATGTTTCACAAGTGATTCTGTTGGGTCTGCCAAAGGAGTAATCACCCAGATTGTAGACTGAAAGTCCGTTTATCTGACCTATGACAATACCTTTTGTATCCACCATAAAAGTGCCTTCGGATATAAGTTCCTTTATTTTTTCTTCATAAAGGTTTGACCTGAATATTTTTTGTTCAATTGCATGTTCGACATGTTCCCGCTTAACTATTTTTGAGTTGTTTTTTAAAGCCCAGTGATTAGCTTCGTCCAAAATCTTAATTAGTTTTCCGAACTGAGCTGATAATTTTTGCTGATTTGAAGAGATTCTTGATGAATGTTCGATTGTTGCTTCAAGTGCGGATCTGTCAAAATCCAGCAATTCTTCCTTGTCGCAAATTGATTTTAAAACACATACGTAATCCTGCACTGTATTTGAGTTGTATTTGACTACCGAATCAAATTCCGCTCGTATTTTAAATATTTTCCTGAAGTCCAAATCGTATGTCTGGATCATATTAAAAATATGGGGTGGACCGGTCATAATTACTTTTACATTAATTTTAATTGGTTCAGGTCTCATGCCTACCATATTTGAATAGCCGAATTGCTGATAAACATCTTCTATTCTCAATTCTCCATTTTCTATTACTTTCTTTAAAGTGTCCCATACAAAAGGGAATTTAATAATATCCAGAACTTCTACCACAAGGTAACCGCCGTTTGCCTTGCAGATCGAACCATCCCGAATCATTGTAAAATCCGTCACCATAACTCCCATTCTCATTTCTCTTTCAATTGAGCCAAACAGGTTTATATAGTTAGGCTGGGTCTCGAAAACGACAGGCGCACCCTTTGTTTTTGAGTTGTCAATGATTACATTAACTTTGTATTCCTGAAGTGGAATTTTTATCTCTGTCTGTCCATCCAAAGCTGCTCCTAAAAAAGATGGAATCTGCTTTTTCGGCATGAATTTATCTATATGATCTACTATATCTGTCTTGACGAGATCAAAATATTCTAATACCTCTTTGTGATCAGCATATTTTTCTTTTAGATTTTCCATTAAATCGTTTACGACAAAGAGTGCAACCTCATTTTCCAGTGTTCTAATTTCCTTGAAATATTCTCTGTCAATTTGTTTTGTTAATTGAAGAGTTGCTGCAACTTCATTATCAACAACTTCCTTATTAGCCCTGATTTCCGATTTAACTTTTTCTTCAAGTACTTCAAATTGTTCATGAGTTAAGACTTTTTTGTCTAGTAGCGGACGAGTAATGATTCCTGTGGGAGCGAACTGTAATTGAATATTATTTTTTAATGCAAAAGTATTTAACTTGTTAAATAATTTTTCTTTTTTCTTATTATATAAATCAGCAATTTTTATCTTTTCGTCTTCGAAATCTTTGCTCTCAAAAGTTTTGGGGATCTTTGTTAATAAGATTTCAACAAATTCGTCCATATCTTTTTTAAATTCCTTCCCTTTCCCAGGAGCAAAACTTAATGCCTTGGGTTCTTTAGGTTTTAGGAAGTTGTATACATAACACCAGTCATTTGGAACTTTCTTTTTGCTGGCAATATTATATAAAATAGAGCTTATTATGGTTTTTTTTCCAACTCCGGCTGGTCCTGAAAGGTAGATATTGTAACCTTTCTTTTCTATTTCAAGGCCAAAATTTATAGCATTAACAGCTCTTTTTTGTCCGATTATTTCTTTGCATGGTATTAATTGACTGGAATTTCTAAACTTCATGAATCCCAAGTTAGCTTTTTTAAAAATATCATTTGGTTTTAGTCTTTTTACTTTTTTCATATTTGCCTCTGATATGAAATTTTATTGATATTAAATTTGTTAGATCTTAATAAGATATGAAATTTTCTGTTTATTATATTACTTGAAAATTTTGAATTTGATTAATTAATATGGTTTTAAAATATATTAATTAATCATGGGTTTCTATAATTGCTTCCCTTCGTGAAATAAAATTGCAATTTTTTGGATATTTATTGCATACATATACTTTCCCAAGATGGGTTGAAAATCCTCTCCATACTGTACCGGAACATACTGGACAAATGAGCCTGTTGTCTATTTCTTCTATTTCAACTTCGTCTTTTAAATAATGTTTATTTTCCATTTTTATAAAATTATCATATTCAGTGGGAATTTAAAAAATTATAATTAGTATAATCTCTTCATTTTATATAGCTTTGTTCGATTTTCCTTGAATGTTTTAACCTTCTGTCTCTAACTTCTTTTCTTTTTTCAGCATCTTTCCATAAACGTATTTCATACGGTGTTTCAGGAGTAAATTCCGGTACTGGTGCAGGTTTTCTATTTTTACCTATATTAATGAATGTTAGAAAGGCAGTACACGTATGAGCAAATTTACNNAACTTTAATGGCTATTTCAATTGTTGTTTTACCAACATGTGTGACACCAGCTTTAAATTCTATAACTTCACCAACATGTATAGGTGAATAAAAATACAGGTCATCTAAAGATCCTGTTACTAATACACCTTTGACATATCGTTTGGCTAGAATAGATGCGCTTTCATCTATATATTTTAATAATTTCCCAACGGACATGAAATTTCCGTAAAATGCATCTTCGGGAAGAACTAATCTTGTTGTTTTTAAATTAAACCTTGTATTTTCGGTTTCATCGACAGCGTTTAATACAAGTTCTTTTCGTCTTTTCAATTCGGGCAATCTTTTTAATTTTCTTTTTTCTGCTTTTGAAATTATGTTAGCTTCTTTTTTAGTTGGAGTGTCCAATCTGGTATTGATTTTTCTGGGTTTTGCTTTTTTATCTATAGCAACAAATGCCAGATAAGCTATTGTGATCAGTTTTTTTTCTTCTGTTTCCACATTTTCCGAATGAACCTGCACGATAACTTCCAGTGAAGAATCCCCGATAAATTCAACCCAGCAATCAAGGACAACAATTTCCCCTATTCTTACGGGATTTATAAAGTCTATGCTATCCGATGCTCCAAGAACGGTTGTTCCCTTTGCAATTCTCGAGGAAGTTATACTCCCAATTAACAATATCCAATCCATTAAAATTCCACCATGTAATGTGCCATGGGAATTTGCGTATTCAGGGAATACAATTTGTATGAGCTGACTTTTTGTGTTTTTAATCCTTAGCATAATTCAGGTTCTCACTTAGATAATACTTTTTTTAAAATACCTGATTAATTTTTTTGAAGGAATTCGAAGTGGATATCTTCATCCTTTAGTTTGATTTTTACAAGTCCGCCACTGGATAATGAACCAAAGAGTATCTCTTTTGATAATTTTTCAGCAATTAAAGAATCAATCATTCTTTGGATCGGTCTGGCACCAAGAATTGGGTCATAACCTCTTTTCGCCAGATATGCTTTGGCATCATGTTCTAATTCGATTGTTACTTTTTTGTCAGACAGTCTGTTTTGAAGTTCAGCAATCATTTTTTCAACTATCAATTCAACTATCTTAATATCGAGTGAGTTAAATTTAATTATGGAATTCAACCTGTTTCTGAATTCAGGGGAAAAGTATTTATCTATTGCTTCTGAGCTTCTATCTTCGTATTCGCTTTTGGCAAATCCGACATTTCTGTTAAGATTTTCGCGTGAACCGGTGTTTGTTGTTAGAATTAGTATTACTTGTCTGAAGTCGACTTTTCTTCCATTTGCATCAGTGAGAGTTGCGTGGTCCATAACTTGAAGTAAGATGTTGTAAATATCTTCATGTGCTTTCTCAATTTCATCCAGAAGCAACACACAATGGGGATTTGCATATATAGCTTCAGTAAGCTGTCCTCCCTGATCATATCCAACATATCCCGGGGGTGAACCTATAAGACGTGAAACTGTATGTTTTTCCATGTATTCACTCATGTCAAAACGGATAAATTCAATTCCCAGAGTCTCTGAAAGTTTTTTGGCGAGTTCAGTTTTTCCAACACCAGTTGGCCCTGAAAACATGAAAGATCCAACAGGTTTACCCGGTTCATTTAATCCTGCTCTTGACATTTGTATGGTGGTAACCAACTTGTCAACAGCTTCATCCTGACCAAATATATATTTCTTTAAATCATCTGAAAGATTTAGTAACAAGTTTTTGTCTTCAACTTTTACTGATTTAGACGGAATTTTGGCTATCTTTGAAACAAGTTGTTCTACATCCGAAACTTTTACCTGCTTTGCAAGACCATCATCATGTTTTAGTTTTACCTTAGCTCCGGCCTCATCCAAAACATCAATAGCTTTGTCAGGTAATTTTCTGTCTGTAATATACTTTGCTGACAATTCCACGGTTGCTTTAACTGCTTTATTAGAATATTTTACGTTATGGAAATCTTCATAATATTTTTTTAAGCCAAAAAGAATTTTATGACAATCCTCTATTGACGGTTCATTTATATCTATTCTTTGGAATCTTCTGGCTAATGCGTGGTCTTTTTCAAATATACTTCTGTACTCTTTTAATGTTGTAGTTCCAATACATTTAATATCACCGTTTGCAAGTGCGGGTTTTAACATATTCGAAGCATCAAGACTTCCCCCGGAAACTGCCCCGGCACCTATTACTGTGTGTATTTCATCAACGAAAAGTATTTTATTTGGATTTCCCTTTACTTCATTAATAATGGCTTTTAATCTTTCTTCAAAATCTCCTCGGTATTTTGTCCCTGCAGTAAGCGTTCCCATATCGAGTGAGTAAATAACAATATTTTTAAGTGAAGATGGAACATTTCCGTCAACTATTTTCAATGCTAATCCTTCAATTATTGCAGTTTTTCCAACACCAGCGTCACCAACTAAAACCGGGTTGTTCTTCCTTCTTCTGCTTAAAATATGGATAGAGCGGGATATTTCATTATCCCTTCCAATAAGAGGGTCTATTCTTCCTTCCTGTGCTTTCTCAACCAGGTTTGTACAATATAGTTCTAGAGGATTATTGCTTGTAGATTCTTTCTTTTCTGTATCAGATTTTGGCAGTTTTTTATGTTCAAACTGTTCTTCGTTGTAATTGTCATCTGTTCTATGGGAAAGGTGCTTAACAACTGTATAGCGTGTTAGCCCCTGTTGATTTAAAAAATATACTGCATGTGATTCAGGCACTCTGAATAACGCGACTAGTATATTGCTGCCATTTATTTCCTCTTTGTCTGCTGATTCGGCATGCATTGATGCAATTCTTAAAATATACTTGCTTGCTGCAGAATAAACTGGATCAGCTAGGTATTTGGAATCGATGGGGGGCATTGTTTCTTTAAAAAATTGCTCAATATCGTTATTGAGCAGTTCAATATCTACATCACAGCCTATTAAAATGTTAGAAGCGGTTTTATCTCTTGTAAGTTCAAGAAGTATGTGTTCAGGTGTAATAAACTCGTGCTTTCTTAATTTAGCTTGTTCATAAGCTCTATACAGTGTTTTTTCTAGTTCTTCGGATATTGTCATCTTAATTATCTCCACTTACAACTTCTAATATACATTTTAGTGGATGTTCGTATTTTTCACACAAATTTTCAACCTGCAACAACTTTGTTTTTGCGATATCATAAGAAAATGTTCCAATAATGCTTTTTCCCTTTGTATGTGCTTCAAGCATTATTCTGTTACTCTCATTTTCATTTAAATAAAAAACTGTCATTAATAACCAAACTACAAAATCTCTTGGAGTGTAATCATCATTTAATAAAATTATCATGTACAAATCAGGTTTTTTTACCTGGATTATTTCTTCCGTATATGTTTCGGTACCTGCTCCATTTATATTATTAGTAGATTTATTGTCTGACATTTTATTTTAAATTATAACATTTTTTTAATGTTGATTACCATAAAGATGTTTTAATGGTGATTGATTATTATATCTGCTTATCATGTCTTGAGTAAACAATTTCTCCTTATTAAGAAAATCACTAATAACACTATAAGCTCCTTTGTGAAATAAAAAATGTGAGCTGATTATAGGGACTGCGGAAAAACCTCTTAAGAATTTATGTTCTCCCTGAGCCCCTGCTTCAAAGATTTCAATTTTATTTTTAATTGAAAATTCTATTAATTTGTAATAACAGCACTCGAAATGGAGAAACTGAATATTTCTGTTGCATCCCCAATACCTTCCATATAATTTTGTATTTTTAAAAAAATTAACAGTGCCACCAACTCTTGTATTGTTTTCTTTAGCTATTATTAAGACTGTTCGTTTTTTAAATACTTCAAAAATTATTTCAAAGAAACTTCTATTAAGATAGGCATTCCCCCATTTTTTTGAATTTGTATCTACATAAAATTCCCAGATTGAATCAATATCTTTGCGGGAAATATTGTCTTTAGTTATTACTTCAGTCTCTACATTGTTTAAATTAAGATATTTTCTTTCTTTTTTGATTTGTTTTCTTTTTCCTGATCTGAGATCTCCAAGGAAATCATCAAAATTATCATAGCCTCGGTTATGCCAATGATACTGATGAGTTAGTCTTTCAAGAAAATTAAAATTTTTTAAAAGATTTTTTTCTTTTTCTGTTATGAAAAGAAAATGTATGGAGGAAATTTTGTTCTCTTTGCCGAATTCCATAAGTTTTTGAATCAATAAAGAAGCACATTGCTCAAAATTATAATTCTCGTCTACTAATATTTTTTGACCATTGGCTGGAGTAAATGGTATCCCAACAACTATTTTTGGATAGTATGACATACCAGCATCATAATAAGCCCTTGCCCATTCCCAATCAAAAATAAATTCTCCATAAGAGTCTGATTTAATAAAGAAAGTGAGCGCGGCAATGATAATACCATTTTCATATAATACTATATATCTTGGATCCCATCCTGTTTGCGGACCTATGCATCCTGACTCTTCGAGTGCAAATAAAAAACCGTGTTCAAGAAAAGGATTGTTTCTATCCTGAATAGAATCGTATTGTTCTTTGTTGACTTGGTTTATTGTCTCAAATATTTTTAATTCTAAATTTTGTTTAGAAAATTTATATATTCCATCCATGATATTATATAAATTTTAATGTTTTTTGTTTGTTTTTGTTAATTTTAGTATAAATAATTTATTAAAATTAGTTGATATAATTATTTCAAAAGAAATAGTTTGGTAAATAATGAATGATTAGTATTTCAAATATATCACAGACCTATAGAGGTAAAACCATATTTAACAGCCTCAACTGGAGTATCAAGAAGAACAGAAAATATGGTCTTGTTGGGCCAAATGGAACAGGTAAAACAACACTTTTAAATGTTGTTTCAGGAATTTTAAAACCGGATAAAGGTGAAATAAATATCCCTGGAAAATTAGATATTGGTTATCTAGCTCAGGATTTGAATTATAAATTAAAAGATAAAACGGTGGTTTTGGAAGCGCTGGAAGGGCTAGAATTTGAATCAGATGAGTTGATTGCAGAAAATTTAAAATATAAAGCTGAAAAAATACTAATGGGTCTTGGATTTTCCGTGGAAATGTTTAATGAATTGGCTTCAAATCTCTCTGGTGGTTGGAAGATGAGAATTGAGCTTGCAAAGATTTTATTGGGTGAACCGAATCTTTTGCTTTTGGATGAACCAACGAATCATCTTGATATTGAAAGTATAGAGTGGCTTGAAAATTATTTAAATAATTTCAGTGGAACGGTTGTTATAGTTTCACACGACAAGTACTTAATTGATAGAATGGTTGATACTATTGTGGAACTTGATAATGGCTCGGTAACTGAATTCAAGGGAAATTATTCTCAGTATTTAAAAGAAAAAGAGACCATAAGGGAAATACAGATCTCAACATTTAAAAATCAGCAAAAGAAGATACAACAAACAGAGCGTTTTATCGAAAGATTCAGGTATAAAAACACAAAAGCAAGACAGGTGCAGAGCAGGATTAAGATGCTTGAGAAAATGGAGGTAGTAGAAGAACCCGATTCTTTATCAAAAAAGATAAAACTTAAGTTTCCTGAATCTCCAAGATCAGGAAAAATTGTTTATGAAATTTCAAAATTTTCAAAGCATTATAAATCAAATAATGACACCATCAATACTGTTTTTGAAAATTCCGGCCCTTTGAAAATAGAAAGAGGAGATCGAATAGCTTTAGCAGGTAAAAACGGGGAGGGGAAAAGTACTCTTTCAAAGATAATCGTAGGGATAGAGGATTATATTGGAGAAGATTCGTTAGGACATAATGTTGAATTTTCTTATTATGCACAAAATCAGACTGAAACATTAAATTTGGAAAACAATTTATACGATGAATTTAAAACGTCTTCACCAATGATGAATGAAACTCAGGCAAGGTCAATATTAGGATCATTTTTATTTAAAGAAGAAGACTTAGGCAAGAAAGTTAAAGTTCTTTCTGGAGGAGAGAAAAGCAGACTTGCTTTATCTAAGATGTTGGTTGCTCCAACTAATTTCCTAATTCTGGACGAACCGACAAATCATCTTGATATACAGTCTAAGGAAGTATTACTTGATGCTTTAAAGAATTATTCGGGTACTTTCCTTATAATTAGTCATGACAGATATTTTATTGATCAGCTTGTAAATAAAGTGTGGTATGTTGAAAATAAAAACATTCACACACATTTGGGAAACTATTCAGAATTTATAGATAAATATAAAAGCTTATTAACTAATACTACTGAAAATAATTACTTTAATAAAAATAATAAAAAGGGTACAAATAAAAACAAGAAAATTGAAGCTGAACAAAGAAACCAGCTATACAGGGAGTTAAAAGAGAAGGGCATTGAGCATATGCAAAACTGGAAGGATCTTACAAGAAATCAGTTAAATAATGCATTGATTGATCTGGAGCAAAGGATTGTTGAAAGTGAGAGAAATAAAGATGAACTTGAGAGGCAGATGGGTAATCCTGAGATCTTTAAGGAAAAAGATAAATTAAAGAAAAATACTAATGAATTAAAGATAATAAGTGACAATCTTAAAGTTATGTATGAGAGATGGAATGAGCTTGGAGAGTATCTGAATTAGCTCTACTTTCTTTTAATTAGTTTAAAAGAACTTTGGTGAATTTAAATGAATGCAGCTGTAATTGCAATCTTAGTACTAATTTCCTATTATTTCGGATATAAATTCTATTCTTCATTTCTTGCAAAAAAGATATTTCAACTATCAGATGAAGAAATAACTCCTGCATATGAACTGCATGATGGTGTAGATTTTGTTCCAGCAAAAAGACAGGTCTTGTTTGGTCACCATTTTGCTTCTATTGCGGGGGCAGCTCCCATTATAGGCCCTGCAATAGCTGTTTTTTGGGGATGGTTGCCTGCAATACTTTGGGTCGTTTTAGGAACGATATTTATGGGTGCTGTCCATGATTTCAGCGCTTTAGTTATATCTGCCAGAAATAAGGGCAGGTCGGTGGGTGATTTAGCCGGTATCTATATTAACCCAAGGGCCAGAACATTATTTTTATTAATAGTTTATTTTCTAATATTTTTTGTTCTGGCTGTATTCGCGTTTGCCATAGCTGCTTTATTCGTAAAATTTCCCTCTAGTGTCTTGCCCGTAAATTTTCAAATAGTTATTGCACTTGTTATAGGATTTTTATTCTATAAAAAAGGTGTGCCAATATTATGGCCGTCTCTTATAGCCCTGGTTCTTTTATACTTTATGATGTGGGTTGGTACCATGGTTCAGATTACGGTTCCTGAAATTATGGGAAGCCAGATTGTAACATGGATAATTTTCCTTTTGATATATTCTTTCGTGGCTTCTGTCCTACCGGTCTGGACACTCCTTCAGCCAAGGGATTATATTAACAGTCATCAGTTATTCGTTGGTTTAGGCATAATTATAGCCGGTCTTTTTATTGCACATCCTAAGATGCAGGCTCCTGNNTGTAGTTCCCTTATTTCCATTTATCTTTGTTACGATTGCCTGTGGTGCTATTAGTGGTTTTCACGGGCTTGTTTCAAGCGGGACAACTTCAAAGCAGCTGGATAGAATGACAAATGCTAGATTTATAGGTTATGGAGGTATGCTTGGAGAAGGCACACTGGCCATGCTGGCAACTTTGGCAGTAGCAGCAGGAATTAAGCATAGTGAATGGTTAAAGCACTATGATTCATGGCAATCCGCAGCTAGCGGGGGAATTGCAAATTTCGTTACAGGGGCTTCAAGTTTTTTGAATGCAATACATATTCCCGAATTACTGGGAAGTACATTAATCAGTGTTATGGTCATAAGTTTTGCAGCAACTTCACTGGATACGGCTACAAGGATACAAAGACTGATCATAGGTGAAGTCGGAAGTGCTTACAAAATTAATATATTAAAAAACAGATATGTTGGTGCATTATTAGCTGTTGTTCCTGCTTTGCTCCTTGCAATTTTAGCTCAAGCTCCAGGAAAAGGTCTTGGATCAGGAGGGTTTTTACTTTGGCCACTCTTTGGAGCTACGAACCAGCTGGTGGGTGGTTTAACTTTATTGATTGTGACGATCTATTTGCAGAGGACGGGAAAACCATTCATTTATACATTGATACCTATGGTTTTTCTCATTCTTATGACAATTATTGCAATGATATTAAACTTTAAAGCATTTACTAACAATATTCTATTATTGGTTCTCTCTGCAATTACTTTGGGCTTAGCAGTCTGGCTGATTCTCGAAGCATGGATAGCTTACAGAAATAAAAAATAACTTAGATTTCTCTCCGGTCTTTTAGTGCTTTACCTAACGTAAGTTCATCTATGTATTCTATATCTCCTCCGACCGGAATTCCGTGAGCAATTCGAGTGGTTTTAATATTCATAGGTTTTATAATTTTAGCAAGATACATAGAAGTGGCTTCACCCTCTACATTAGTGTTTGTAGCGATAATAATTTCTTCTATTTTCTTATTTCTTAACCGATCCATAAGTTCTTTTATTTTTAAATCTTCAGGGCCAATCCCATCAAGAGGTGAAATTACTCCATGCAAAACATGATATTTACCTTTAAATTCCCCGCTTTTTTCAATTGCTATTAAATCGAGAGGTTCTTCAACAACACAGATAATAGAATTGTCTCTGTTTGGATTATTGCACAGCCTGCAGGGGTCTTGAGCCGTAAAGTTATGGCAAACAGAACAAGTTATAACGTCAGATTTTGTTTTTAAGATGGCATCTGAAAGACTTTTTGCAAATCCATCCGATGAACGAAAAATATGAAATGCGAGTCGGGTTGCATTTTTCTCACCAATACCCGGCAATTTTGAAAGTTCGTCGATTAATCTGGATATTGGTTCAGGTAAGGCATGTTTAGACATATTAAATAAGTCCGGGAGGTATTCCTAATCCACCTGCCATTTTTGATACTTCCTGCTGCATCATTTCCTGGCCACGTTTTAAGGCTTCATTAACTGCTGCGATTATGAGATCCTGGAGCATATCCATATCGTTATCAATTAAAAGTTCTGGTTCAATTTTAATTCCTGTAATTTCCCCTTTTGCCTTTGCTGTAACAGTTACCATTCCTCCACCTGAAGTTGCTTCAATAGTTTTTTCTCCAACTTCGGCCTGAAGTTTTTCCATCTGTTCTTTCATCTTCCCGGCTTGTTTCATCAGGTTTTTTATATTTCCACCAAATTTCATTTTCTACTCCTTGTTAATAGCTTTGGATTTTAATAGTTTTCCGTCAAATATTTTTATCGTTTCTTCAATTAACGGGTCTTTCCCATTTTTTTTGAGAACTTTACTGTTGTTTTTAATTATTCTTTCATTTTCTGTGACTTCAAATTTAATATTTATATCTTCTAATAGTAATATTTCCTTTGCAATGCTTTTAAATGTCTCCAGATTATTTTTTCTTTTGAAATACTCAAAATTTATATCTTGGTGAGAGAACATAATTTTAATATTCGAATCATTAATTTCAATAGATTTTGAATTTTCAAGACGCATACTTAAAAATTTATTTTTTTCCTTTACTAAATTTATAAATTCGTTCTTGTCATGAGAGTTAATACCTTCTATTCGTGAAGTTATGTTTTCAGTTTGATTAGAGTTTTTTTTTAAGTTCTTAATTTTGTTTTTTTCGTTGGCAATAGTATTTTGATTGTCATTTTTTTCAGAATTGCTATTACCCGAGATGTTGTTTAATTTGTTGAGAATTTCATCGATACTTTTTACTCCGCTTAGAGTACATAGTTTTATTAATAAAAGCTCGGTTGCTATGTTTGGATAAAATGATTTTTGAACTTTTTCGGAACCATCAATTAAAATGTTAAGGATCAAATCCAATGTTTCTAATGATTGATCTTTAATTAGAGAAGAGAGTTCTTTTTTTTCATCATCTGATAAATCAGAAATAAAATCATTGCCACATACTTTTAAATAGATTAAATTTTGAAAAATATGTGTCAGATCACCTATTAAACGTCTTGGACTAATACCCTTTTTGTCCGATTCATGAATTAATTCTATACATCTTTTTGTATCTTTGTTAAATATAGATTTTACGATACTTTTTAGGGAGTTATTATCTAGGACTCCCAGCACTTTGATTACATTATCATATTCAATCTTAGCATCGAAAGTTGCAATAAGCTGATCTAGCAGACTCAAAGCATCCCTTAAGCTACCATCTGATTCTTTTGCTATTAGATATAGCGTCTGTTCGTCAATGTCAACTTTTTCCTCGGTTGTAATTCTTGACAAGGTCTGTTTTATATTTTCAACGGATACTTTTTTAAAGTCATATCGTTGGCACCTGGATAGAATTGTAGATGGAATTTTGTGAACTTCAGTAGTAGCTAGTATAAATAAAACGTGCTCGGGCGGTTCTTCCAGAGTTTTTAGTAGTGCATTAAACGCAGACTGAGACAACATATGAGCTTCGTCAATTATATATATCTTTTTTCTCGCGGAAGTAGGCATATATTTTACATTTTCAATTATTTCCCTAACGTCATTAACCCCTGTGTGAGATGCAGCATCGATCTCATGAATGTCCAAAGATTTACCTTCGGATATTTCATAACAAGTCCTACATTGATCGGATTTGCAAGGGTAGTCACCTGAATCCTTCTTCTCGCAGTTTATTGCTTTTGCAACAATTCTTGCAGTTGAAGTTTTTCCGATTCCCCTTGGACCTGCAAAGATAAGTGCATGTGCAATCTTTCCTGATTCTATAGAGTTTTTTAGGGTTAAAGCGGCAAACTCCTGTCCGATAAGGTCTTCAAATGTTTGAGGTCTCCATTTTCGAGCGAGTACTTGATAGGCCATTTTTTAATACCAGCAACCAGGTTACCGTAACGCACAAAGATATTTACTACCGTTGCTCCCTTCCGGGCCTGGCGG
>JABAOE010000366.1_pt5 | contig 44026 bp, 40 predicted proteins | sample 7062141 | NCBI WGS metagenome assembly JABAOE01 (sample SAMN14538627, study PRJNA623070) | marine sediment metagenome | biome: marine biome [ENVO:00000428]; feature: marine pelagic biome [ENVO:01000023]; material: deep marine sediment [ENVO:00002113] | place: India: Gulf of Khambhat ...
GTCGTCAACGCGCGCCTGGTCGTGCTGTTGGATCTCGACCGGACGCTTCTCGGCGACGGGTCTATCGCTATTGGCGCCGAGCAGAAACAACGATTGGTCTTCTTTCATAGCGTTTTCGGTGAGGCTGATGTCTAAGCTTGGTCGGTTATCGACGGCATTCGGTCCGCATGCAGCCAACACGACGAGCACCGTTGCGGCGAGCGCAACGGTCGTACGTAGACGTTCAGATCGCGGCTGGTCTGGGCGGCGTTGGGCCATCCTCTTTCCGATGCGGGGCGAGTGCGATTAATGATAGCGTCAATTGTCGTACGTCGGTCGGCGAGCCGCTCGCGGTGGGCTTGAGCAGGAGGCATCGCGTAGAATCCCAGTATGCTTCGGCGACAGTTCTTGAAATCTTCAGCCGCGCTTGGTGCCGCGATTGCTGTGACGTCTAAGTTTGCACTGGCCCAGAGGGCCGACTCCGAGCTCATCATTCTCGGCGGCTATGCACCGGCGGAATCGAGCTTCGGCCAAGGTCTAGACCTGATCGGCCAGCGACTCGAGGCGCGCTTCGGCGATGCGGTCGAGATCAAATATGCCTATAACGTCATCGAGCTCGGCTACGAGGCCGGTAACTCGCTGCTCTGGCTCGTCGACTCAGGACTCGTGACACTAGGCTATCTGTCGGTTGCGGACCAGGTCGACGCGCTAAACGTCGCGGCATTGCCGTTTCTATTTCCGGATGAGGCCAGCGCGCGCGCTGTCATGGACGGCCCGCTCGGTGCTGCGGCCGCCGCTCAAATGGAATCGCAGACGAATTACCGCGTTCTCGGCTTCTTCGAGAACGGTCTGCGCCACATCTCCAACAGCGTAAGGCCCGTGCGCACGCCAGCGGATGTGCGCGGCTTAAGTATTCGCCCACATCGCAGCCAGCTGCGACTTTTCGAGCTGCTCGGTGCGGCCGGACCGGTCATGGAGCTGCCGGCGACGATCCCTCTAATGGCGGACGGCACCGTCCATGGTCAGGAGAACCCGTTCGAGAACGTCGTGAGCTACGGTATCCACGACATACAGCGCTACTACACGACGACGGCGCATTCGTATCTTTCGCGTCCGATCTTCGTGAACCGCGAGCGTTTCGATGCGTGGCCTGCGGAGTTGCAGCAAGAGATGCGTGCGGCCGTTGCCGATGCCGTGCGTCTGCAGCGCGAGGTTCACGATCGCGAGGAGCTTGCGGCTCGAGCGATCATCGAGGCCGAGGGTGGCGAGGTTGTCGATCTCACGCCCGAGCAGCGGGCCGAGTTCGTCGCCGTGGCCGAACCGATCTACGCCGAAGCGCGTGAGACCTACAGCGCGGATCTCTTGCGGCTCGTAGGCTTGTAGTCCGTGAGTTCGCGCGACGGCGCAGAGAAGTGAGGCCGCCGGCACCTTGGCCGCCGGCCTCACCGTTGGTTTATTGTGTTTTTCAGCCGTGGGCGCGGGCTTTGCTACGGAAAACACGCAAAGACACGGCTGCTAGCGACGACAGGACGCCGAAGAGACCGAGCAGCGGCAGTGAGCTCGCCGTTCGCGGTAGCTGCGTTCGCGGCGCGGTCTGCGCCACTGCGCCGGCTGGTGCGGGTTGGGGTTGGCGCTGCGCGAGGGGCGTCACGGGCTGTGGGATGCGCACGCGTGTCGCTTGGCGCTGACCGTTTTGCTCCGTGAATCGCATCACGACGTCATCGCCCGTGCGAAGGGCCCAGAGTCCGGCAGTCTCGCCGCCGACCGTGAAACGCACACCCTCGGGCACCGCGTAAGTGTGTCGTTCACCGCTCTGGTCGCCGCGCACCGTGAGCGTACGGCTGACGGTGCCGACGTTCTCGACCCGTCCCGTTATCGTGCTCAATAGGCCCTCGGTGACGCGCATGTCCATCGACGACGTCGGCTGCGGTATGCCAATTCGAACCGCCTCGCGGCCCTCGTTCGTTCCGACGTAGGAAATGTTGACCGTGTCGCCGTTGCGCACGTAGCCGAACCGACCGGGCTGACCGGCCAGCGTCACCGGCGTGCCTGTGGGGACGTTGTATCTGATGACCTCGTTCGCCCGGGCGTCGCGCACCGTCATCGTTCGCGTCAATAGGCGGACTGACACGACCTCGCCAGATGCAGACATTTCTTGCTGCGCGTAACCGGTCGAGATCATGGGAATGGCAATAACGAATGCCCATAACAACTTCTTCATTTATCTACTCTCCTGTGAAATCGCGTCACTAGGACGCAGATGTAGCGGAAAAACTCCGCTGGGGGACGTCAGATCGTGTCAGCGACGGCTCTAACGATGAACCGCTCAGGCGCGTGTCCGACGAAATAGAATGGGTAGCAGGTCACGAGCGTCAGGCTGTTCTCGTCCGTCGGTGCCAAAACTTGCACCGCGTCGGGTGCGACGACCCAGGTATCCGTGACGGTATAGCGCGTTCGCGAATCGCGGCCCAGAACTTCGATGACATCGCCTTCGCCGATGTCCTTGAGTGCGCGAAAGAAGCCGTCGCGATGTCCGGCGATCGCAAGATTTCCGCGGGAGCCAATCGGTGCTGTTCCGCGAATCCAGCCGGGACCCCGATCCAGCTCATGATCGAGCGCCCCTTCGAATACGGGCGCCTCGAGCGACAAGCTTGGAATGCGGAGCACGCCGAGCGCCGCTATTGCCGCGCCTGATGCATGCGTTTCGTAATCCTCAATTCTCGACGGTGACCAGTCGGACTTGTCCGCGGCATCGATGACGGATTCTACGGTTTCCACGAAGCCCGCTGTTGGCTGCTGGGCGTAGAACGCCTGCAGCGCATCCTGCGCACTGGCCCGCTGTTGCATTTGCACTGTGAGAAAAATGCCGAGGCTCGCAAGTCCTGCAAGCCAACACCCGCTTTCGGCGACTAGCATCCATCGAGAACGCTCGCCGGCGGCCGGATCGGTAAACTCGTGCGGAGGGGGCGTCGAAGAATCGACGCGTTTCGTCAAGTCCGTATGGGACGGATGTGCAGAACTTGCTACAGTCGTCGAGTCCATCATTAGCACTCCACTGCTAGTGTTGGTCAGGGCTGCCGGGGCGGGGCATACCGCCCCGACAGCCCGCGCATATTAGTCCTGCAAATGCCTCGTGTGCAAGTACCTCCGCAGGCCGCCTTAACTAAAGGGCCTCAGATCGAGCGCGCGAGATGATCAACGATGTCGCGCGCATCGTCCTCGGCGCCGTGTATGAACGTCGATTTGCGTCGGCGCAGCACGGGTAGGCCGATGACGTACAGCCCTGGTGCATCGACGACGCCGCCGTCATGGCGCAGCCGTCCCTTGCGGTCCAATACGGGTACGTCGAGCCACCGATAATCGGGCTTGAAGCCCGTCGCCCAAACGATAGACCGTATCTCCCCGCTCGTGAGATCGAGCGTGAGTCGCGGCGAATCGGCCGGACGCGTCGACTCGAATCGTTCCGGAGGGTCAACGTGATCTAAGTCCGACGTTTGTGCCCACTCGTCGAACGTATCGAGCAGTCGATTCATTTTGAGGTCGGCTAGTGAAAACTGGTTTCGCAGTCCCCCCGAGAACAGGGCCAGGCTATCGCGTACGGCAGCAAACCGTCCGACGATTTCCACACCCAGATCGCTCAGTATGTTCAGATTCAGCGTCGCCCGTTCCGGCGTGCCGATCAGTTGTGGCGACGGCAGGCTCCGGGCCCGGTCGAGCTCTTCAATTTCGTCGTAGCGCTCGTTCCAGACGTTCGTTGCCTCCATCCACCAGAGCACATCGCGACCCCGATAGGTCCGCGGCAGCCGGACGTGCTCTCCGACCGATAACGTGACGCGTCGGCCGGATCGAGCTATTTCTTCGGCAAGCTGTATACCTGTCGCTGACGCACCGACAACGAGTACGCCGCCGTCGGGTAAGCAGCTCGGGTTGTCGTAGTCGAAGGGCGTCAAGCACTCGACCGACGACGGAATTGCCTCGCGAATAGCCGGGACGACGGGCGCATTGCAGGCGCCGCTCGCGATCACGAGAGTCCGGCAGTCGATCTCGCCGGCGCTCGTCACGACGCGATAGCCGGCATCGGTCTGCTTGACGGATTGGACTTCGGTCTGAGTGCGAACCGGCGCGTCAGTCGCCTCGGCGAAACCCGTGATGAAGTCGACGACCTCGGTCATCGTCATGAAGCCGTCGGGATCGTCGCCCTCGTAACGATAGCCTGGCAGTCGGCTCTGCGAGTTGGGCGTCAGGAGCCGCAGCGAGTCCCAGCGCTCCCGTCGCCACGAGCTGGCAACCTCGTCGCGCTCGAGGACGACGTGGTCTATCGAGCGCTCGGAGAGAAAATGACTTGTCGCGAGCCCGGTGTGACCGGCGCCGACGACGACCGTAGTGACGCGTTCGATCGTGAATCCCGCTACGGTCCGTCAGTTACTGCTTGTGTACTGCGACCGACACATCCGTCGGATTCGTGATGACGTCGTACACGGCCGAGCGCTTCTGTGACTGTGCGACGAGCGCTTCGATGTCTTCCTGGGACGCGTCGGCATCGATGTTGAACGTTACCTTGATGTCGTTGTAACCGTTACGCACGTCCCCGTCGACGCCGAGGATTCCCTGAATATCCATCGCACCTTCGAGCTCGGCCTCAACGGATCGAAGCTGAATGCCGCGATTCTGCGCAACAGCCGCTACACCGGCCGTTAGGCAACTCGCAAGTCCGGCAAGCACGAGCTCCACGGGTGTTGCGCCGAGATCCTCGGAGGCGAAGATTTCAGGATGATCGGCCTCGAAGTGAAACTCGGTCTTGTGTTTTTGCTCTTGACCGAGGCCGAAAAAATTCTGAATCGTCGTCCGACTGTGCGTTCCGTTTTGCCATTTGCACGATGCGCGCCATTTAAATTGAGCTGCCTCGGGCATCTCGCGCAACGCCTCGCGCGCCTCGAGCAGCGCACCAACGTTTACACCGTTGTTCACAGTTGCCTCGGTCATCGGAATCTCCTTGATATAGTTTTTTTGGCCGCGCGGCGGCGCGCAAGGCGTGAATGATAGCGCCTCATGAGCACGCGTGTCTAAGTGCCAGAATCGTAACGTATAATCCACTGATGTCAGCGCCTGCGTACAGCACCGCCGCCGGCTCGGTAGGCACGGTGGACACCGAGTTCATCGATCTCCCGAGCCCGATCGCGCTCGATTGTGGACGGGAGCTTTCGCTCGTGCGCATTGCCTATGAGACCTACGGCACGCTAGCGCCTGCTCGCGACAACGTCATACTCGTCTGCCACGCTCTTTCGGGCGATGCGCATGCCGCCGGGTACGCGAGGACACCGCCGGTTGCCGGAACGCGCGACGGCTTTCGTGCTGAGGAACGCGATGCGGCCGGCAGCCGCGGCCTCGGTTGGTGGGACGGCATGATCGGCCCGGGAAAAGCGTTCGACACCGATGAATTCTTCGTCATCAGCACTAATCTGCTAGGCGGATGTCGCGGCACGACCGGGCCGTCTTCGATCGACCCGGAAACCGGTCGCGCCTATGGGTCCAATTTTCCGGTAATCACGGTCGCCGACATGGTACGGACCCAGCGCGCCTTTCTGCACGAGCTCGGCATCAACCGGTTGGCAGCTGTAGCCGGCGGATCGCTCGGCGGCATGCAGGCGCTCGAGTGGGCCGTGCTCCATGGAGACGAGGTCGAATCGATCGTCGTGATTGCCAGTACACCCGCTTTGCGCCCTCAGGGCGTGGCTTGGAACGCAATCGCGCGCAACGCAATAATGGCCGATCCCGATTGGCAGGGCGGCCACTACTACGATACCGAGCGCTCTCCAATCGGTGGAATGGGCGTTGCGCGAATGCTCGGACACATGACGTATCTTTCGGCCGCCTCACTCGAGAACAAATTCGGACGGCGGCTGCAATTCTCCGACGATATTCGTTACGTTCTCGAGGAGCCGGAGTTCGAGATCGAGAGCTATCTGCGGCATCAGGCGAAGCGCTTTGTCGAGCGATTCGACGCAAACACATACCTTTATATGTCGCGCGCGCTGTCCTACTTCGACCTCGCCCGTCAACACGGCAATGGGCAGCTCGTCGCCGCAGTGCGGGACGTTGCTGCAAGAACGCTGCTGATCGCCTTCAGCTCCGACTGGCTCTATCCGCCCGAGGATTCAGAGGAGCTATCCGCGGCGCTCAGCGAGGCAGGCAAGGACGTCGAGCTAAATGTGATCGAAGCGCCCTACGGGCACGACTGTTTCTTGCTCGAAGAGGCGCGCCAGACGCCTATCATTCGACGGTTCCTCGAGGGCTAGGAAGACCGCTATGGAAGAATCCCACCGCTTCGACTTCGACACGCTTCAGGTACACGCTGGTCAGCGGCCGGATCCAAACACGGGTGCCCGCGCCGTGCCGATCTATCAGACCGCGAGCTACGTGTTCGAAGATCCCGAGTCGGCGTCCGCCTATTTCAATCTACAGGAGTACGGCAATACGTACTCGCGGATCATGAATCCGACCGTAGCCGTGTTCGAGGAGCGCATGGCGGCCCTCGAAGGCGGTTGCGGGGCCGTCGCGTTCTCGAGCGGTCTTGCGGGGCAGGCCGCTGCGTTGTTCACGCTGCTGTCGCCGGGCGATCATGTGGTTTCTTCGGCGGCGCTCTACGGCGGCACCGTCAATCAGTTCAAGCATCTGCTGCGCAAGATGTGCGTCGACGTCACATGGGTCGACCCGGACGAGCCGAACGCGTGGCGCGCAGCCGTACGCGAGAACACGAAGGCTTTCTTCGGCGAAACGATCGGCAATCCGGGCGGTAACGTACTGGACATCGAGACGGTCGCCGGTATCGCGCACGAGCATGGTTTGCCGCTGCTCGTCGATAACACGTTCGCGACGCCGTATCTATGTCGCCCGATAGAATGGGGTGCCGACATCGTGCTGCACTCGGCAACGAAGTTCATCGGCGGGCACGGCACGAGCATCGGCGGCGTCGTTGTCGACTCTGGGACGTTCGATTGGTCGAATGGCCGTTTCCCCGTGATCGCCGAGCCGTCGCCCGCATACCACGGTCTGAAATTTCATGAGACGTTCGGTACCTATGGCTACCTCATGAAGCTGCGCGCCGAGACGCTGCGTGATCTCGGCGGCGCGCAGAGTCCGTTCAATGCGTTCTTGTTCCTACAGGGGCTCGAAACGCTGTCTTTGCGCATGCAGCGGCACGTAGAGAATGCCGTGAAGATCGCAGAGTATCTGGAGGGCCACGAACTCGTGTCGAACGTGACATACCCCGGTCTTGCGAACAGTCCCTACCGACAGCTCGTGGAAAAATACTTGCGGCGAGGCTGCGGCGCGGTGTTCTCCTTCGACATCGAGGGCGGTCGAGAAGCAGGACAGGAATTGATCCGAGGCGTCACGCTTTGGTCGCATTTGGCGAACGTCGGTGACGCCAAGAGCCTCGTCATTCATCCAGCAAGCACGACTCATCGTCAGCTCGACGAGGCGGAGCTAGAAGCCGCGGGCGTCGGACCGGGCACGATCCGGCTCTCGGTCGGGATCGAAACCGTAGACGACCTGATCTGGGATTTGGAGCAGGGCTTCGACCGCGTCCGTGCATTGGCGAACAAGTCGGAGGCGGCATCATGACGGCAAATTTCGATGTCACGCGCTACCAAGATCCGCTGGACATTCAGCGCGCGCTGCTAGGTGCAAAGACCGTTGCCGTAGTTGGGCTTTCGGCAAACTCGCTTCGCGCGAGCAACTTCGTCGGCTTCTATCTGCAGCGCCACGGTTACAAGGTCATCCCCGTGAACCCACGTGAGGACGAGATACTCGGCGAGAAAAGTTACGCCAGCCTTCTCGATATTCCCGAGCCTGTCGATATCGTGAACGTCTTTCGCAATCCAGACGCGTTACCGGGTATTGCGAAAGAGGCGGTCGAGATTGGCGCAAAGGTGCTCTGGTGTCAGTTCAACGTGATCAACGAGGAGGGCGCGCGCATTGCCGAGGAAGGCGGACTCACGGTGATCATGGACCGTTGCATCAAAGTCGAGCACGCGCGATACGTCGGTCGAATGCATTGGCTCGGCTTCAACACGGAGCGCGTCACATCCGTCCGCGGCGGACTGGACTGATCTAAGCGTTATCGTCTTTGAGTTGCTCGTCTTTCGCCTGATCGATCTCGGCCTCCAAATCGTCGAGCGACGGTGGCACCCAGCCGCGGTCCAGGCGGCTGCCGAACGCGGCGCTGTTACCGCGCATGGCTTCTTCGTAACGGCGTAAGTACTTCTTCGTCTTCTCGACGTACGCGACGTTCTCGTGCGCCGGGACGTCGGGGTCGTACACGCTAGCGAGTTCGTACATCTGCTCGCGGTCGTTGAGCACGAATCCGCGCACCTGGCGCTCGGCGTCATACGGGTGCACGCCGAGCGCTTCCAGCGCAGNNACCTGGCGCTCGGCGTCATAGGGGTGAATCCCGAGCGCTTCGAGTGCCGATCGCCCCGCGCGCAGCGAGCTGTCGAAGGTCTCGCGGATGATGTCACGCGCGCCTGCGCTCCAGAGCTCGTAGACGTGATGGCGGTCACGAGCCCGCGCAACGATGTAAACGTGCGGATGGTTTTCCGTCACGTAACGTACGAGCTCTGTGATGCTCTCACGCTCGTCTATCGCGATGATGAGCATCTTCGCCTCCTCGATGCCAGCAGCCTTCAATAGGTCGGGGCGCATCGCGTCGCCGAAGTACACCTCGATTCCATACGCGCGCAACATGTCGAGCTGCTCGGATTGATAGTCGAGCACTACCGTCTTGAAGCCAGCGGACAACAGTATGCGATTGATAATGCCGCCGAATCGGCCGTGACCGGCCACGATGACGCTACCGTGTTCCTCGATCTCGTCGGCTTCTCTGCTCTGGGTTGCCGTGAAACGCGGTGCGACGAACTTGTCGTAAACAATGAACAGCAGCGGCGTGAGAAGCATCGACAGCGTCACTACGAGCAACAGCTGGTCCGCTAGAGCTGTGGGTATGACCGAGCTAGCAACCGTGAACGCGAGCAGCACGAAACCGAACTCACCAGCTTGAGCGAGTCCGAGCGTAAACAGCCAGCGATCGGAGCCGCCGATCTGAAACACTCGGCTCAAAGCATAGAGGATCGCCGCTTTGAGGCCGATGAGACCGAACGTCAATGCCACGACCTCGCCAAAGCTTGCGAGCAGCAGATCGAAGCGGATCGCCGCGCCTACCGTGATAAAGAAAAGGCCGAGCAGCAGGCCCTTGAACGGCTCGATGTCGCTCTCGAGCTCGTGGCGGTACTCGCTGTTCGCGAGCACGACGCCAGCGAGGAAGGTGCCGAGCGCCGGAGACAGTCCGACGACAGTCATGAGTAGAGCAATACCAATGACGAGCAGTAATGCCGTTGCAGTAAAAAGCTCGCGCAAGCGCGCGACCGCGATGAAACGAAAGATCGGCCGCGTCAGATAGTTTCCGCCGACGATCACTAGCCCAATCGCCCCGGCCGTGACGAGCGCGCGCTGCCAACCGTTCAAGGTCTCGACGAGGCTAATGGAGCCATGATCGGCCTCGCCCGCTCGCGACGACATCCATCTTGCTGGCCGCCTCGAAGTCGTAGCGGTCGTCGCGGACTGCCTCGAGCAAGCGGACATAGCCTTCGACGTGCGGCTCGACGAGACCGCTAGCGGGCGCGGTCAGCGATCCATAGAGCACGTAGGGTGCCGTGAAGTGCATCTTGCACAATCGTGCGGTCTGCTCCAGCGGTGTTAGAAATGTACGAATCGGAAAGTGCTGGTAGCCGTTGTGCGTATAAGCATCTTCTGGACCGGCAGCGGTCACGGCAAGCAGCATCTGCTTGTCGGCAAGCTTGTCGCCATTCGCACCGTAGGCGAAGCCGTGCTCGAGGACGAGGTCCTCCCATTCTTTGACGATCGACGGCGTCGAATACCAGAACATCGGAAACTCGAACAGGATGACGTCGTGATCTATGAGGCGCTGCTGCTCGACCACGACGTCGATGTCGAAGCGCGGATAATCCTCGTAGAGGTCGACGAACGTAATGCCCTCGATGGCCCGCGCGGCCCGAGCCATGTGCTTGTTCACGTGAGAGTGCTTATGTCCCGGGTGGGCGTAATAGACGATGAGCCTGGCCATGGCGCGCAGTCTAAACGAGACGCGATTCGAGTGGGCTGCGGGTCGGGTCGGCTAGATATCTAGATCGGACGGCATCGGAACCGCCTTCTTTCATTCATTCTTCGTGAACCATGAGCCGTTACCAAGAGCGCGGAGTACATCCCTTCGGCTGATGAGTCCGACGAGCTTGCCGTCGTCGAGCACGGGAAATCGCCGGTAGGGCGAGTCGGTCATTCTGATGGCGACGTCGACGAGATTCTCGTCCGGCCCAACGGTCTCGACCGGTGCGCTCATGAAACTGGATGCAGGACCGCCCAGCTCGTCGTAATAGCCGGCGCTTGAGGCCGTAGCAATACAGTCGCGCTCGGTCAGGATTCCGACGAGCTCACCCGAATCACTGACGACGAGAACGCCGGAGATATCGTTCGCGATCAGCATCTGCACGACCTGAGTAATGTCGATCTGTGGTCCGACCGTCACGAGATCAGTGGTCATGTAGTCGCGCACACGCAGAGAGACACTCATGAATCTGTCCTGCAATCACACTTGGTTTTGCGGCCGCAGCTGCCGCTCAGCGGTGGGTGACCGAGCAATACGCCTAAAGCCATGAAGATCATGGCCAATCCGAACGCTATGAAGCTAACGACAAAGAGCATCATCCACCAAAATCGTCAAACAGTATCTGGCTGCGATCCACGCCAAGCCGCTCGAGCATCTCGATGACAGAGGCACTCATGAGAGGAGGTCCGCAGAGGTAGTATTCCACGTCCCCTGGTGCCTCATGCGTGCTGAGGTACCGCTCGTAGACAGCCAGGTGAATGAAGCCTCTATGGCCCTTCCATTCGTCGTCGTCGCGCGGCGCCGACAAAGCAACGTGAACCTCGAAGTTGTCATGCTGTCTCGCGAGCTGTTCGAATTCCTCGACGTAGCAGATATCGAATCTGTCGCGAGCGCCATACCAGAGACTCATCTTACGGCCTGTTCCTCGCGAGAGCTGATCATGGATGATCGAGCGTATCGGCGCGATGCCGACGCCGCCGGCGATGAGCAGCATCTCGCTGTCGTTGTCCCGGGCGCGAAAATCGCCGAACGGGCCGGAGACCGCAAGCGTGTCGCCTGTCGCGAGGCTGAAGAGATATGAGGACGCTTGCCCCGGAGGTGTGCCTGGCGGCGCAGTAGCCGGCGGCGGGGCGATGCGCACGAGTAAGACCAACTTATCATCTTCCTGCGGCGGATTCGCCAGGGAGTAGGCGCGTAGGGTCGGCGTAGCCGCAGCCGACTCGAGCTCGAGCAGCCCGGATGATCGCCAGTCATCGCGGTAGCGATCACCGATATCGAAATCATGGAACCTAACGCGATGCGGCGGCGCCTCGATCACGACATAGGCCCCCGCCGAGAAATCAATTCTTTCCGGTTCCGGGAGCTTGAGAACGATCTCCCTGACGTAAGTTGCGACGTTGCGAGCCGATATGACTTCGCACGACCATTGGCGGACGTCGAGGACCGAGGCCGGGACGGCAATCTGCATATCGTCGCGAACTCTGACGGCGCAGGCGAGGCGTACGCCGTTAGCTTGCTCGTCCGGACCGATGTGAACTGCTTCAGGTGGCAGCGGGAGCCCGCCGCCTGACAGGACGGTGACACGACACTGGCCGCACGTGCCGCGTCCACCGCAGGCAGCCGGCAGATGAATGCCGTTGTCGGCCAGTGTCCACAGAAGCCTACGGCCCGCCATAGCGTCGATAATGCGCTCGCCGTTCACTTCGATTCTTACGGGGCCGCTCGGTTCGAGTTGCCGGCGCGCGAAGAGCACGAGCGACGAGAGCACGAGCACGATTCCCGTGAATACGGCAATCGGAACTATTAACTGAAGCAACACGTGGAGGCCGCCCTAGAACTCGAGACCTCTGAGGCCGACAAAACCCACTGCCAGAATTCCCGTGACGATGAACGCCAGACCGAGGCCCCGTAGGCCTTGCGGAACCGCCGTCTCGTCGATTCGCTCTCGTATTGTCGCAAAGAGCACGATCGCCAAGGCCCAGCCGGCGCCGCTGCCGAATCCGTAAGCAACGCTTTCGGAGAAATCGTAGTCGCGCTGCACCATAAACAAAGACGCGCCGAGAATCGCGCAGTTAACGGTCAGCAGTGGCAGGTACACACCGAGCGCGTACTGCAGACGCGGGAAATAGCGATCGAGCATCAGCTCGAGCACCTGAACGCCCGCGGCGATGACGCCGATGAAGGTGATGAATCGCAGAAACGTGAGGTCGAGACCCGTAATGCCGGCCCAGCGAAGCGCTTCCGGCGCGAGCAGATAGCGGTAGATTAAATTGTTGAGCGGGACGGTGATCGTCTGCACGACAGTCACGGCGATCCCGAGTCCGACTGCAGTGGTTACGCGCTGAGAGACGGCGACGTAGGTGCAAACGCCAAGTAGGAAATTCAACGCGAGGTTCTCGACGAAGATCGCGCGAAATACGATGACGATGAGATCACCGCTCATATCGATGCTCTCGAGCTAGGCTTATCGCCCGTCGTGTGATTCACTTGCTCGCGCTGCGCGGGACGCAGTGAGCGAATGAGCCAAACGAGCAACGCCAGAAGGAAGAAGGCGCCGGGCGTGAGCAACATGAGCTCGTTGGGAGCGAACCATCCGCCGTCCTCGGTCAGTCGCAGTACCTCGTATCCCATTAGCGATCCCGTGCCGAGAAGCTCCCGCACGGCACCGATCAGGAGCAGGATCCAGGCGTAGCCGAGCCCGTTTCCAAGACCGTCCAGGAAGCTCGCCCAAACCCCGTTCTGCATCGCGAAGCTCTCGACGCGCGCCAAGACGATGCAGTTCGTGATGATGAGTCCGACGAATACCGACAAGATTGTTGCGATGTCTGGAACGAAGGCTTTGAGCACTTCGTCGACGACGATGACTGCAGAGGCGATCAGCGTGACCTCGACGATGAGCCGAATACTCCGTGGCATGACATGGCGGAGCAGGCTCACCGTGACATTGGAGAAGACGAGGACGGAAATGACCGCTGCACTCATGACGATCGCCGGCCTCAGAGAGCTCGTGACGGCGAGCGCCGAGCAGAGCCCGAGGACTTGAAGCGTGATCGGATTGTTGTCGACTAATGGCGTGAGCAGCGTATTGCGAGACGCGGAGATGAAGCGGCTGAGCATTACGGTGCCTCGCTGCGCTGGTTAGCCAAGAACGGCCCGAAACCGTCATCGCCCAGCCAATACCGAACGAGATCTTCGATGGCGGACACGGTTACTGTCGCGCCCGTTATCGCATCGATCGTTCCACTCGCGTCGGCGCTCGGCCCGTCAGCACCGATTCCAAACACGAGCTGCCGGTCGTTGTCGTAGACGCGCTGACCTCGCCATTGAGCGAGCCAGCCGGGCTCGAGAAAGCGGTCGCCGATGCCGGGCGTCTCACCGTGCTCGTAGAACGCAATCCCCTCGACCGTTGCGAAATCGGCGCCGATGCTGATGAAGCCGTGGATCGTCGACCACATGCCCTGGCCGTAGATTGGCATTACGATCTGTGCGATTCCGGCATCGTCCCGCAGCACGTAGACGGGCAGATAGATGGGGCGGCGGCCGAGACTCGCGATGTCCGAGTCCTCGGGGATCGGCCTGGTCTGGTCGGGGTCGTTGATGGCGGCCCGAAAGTCGTAAGTCGTCGGCGAGACGGCGTCCGAGAACGCGCCCATATCGAGGTCCACGATGCGGACCTCGAGATCGAGGAAACGGTCAACGATTTCCCGTTCGTCGAGCTCAGCGCCAGGCTCGAGGAGGCCGGCCGCCTCAGCAACAGCACGGTTGCGCTCGATCGATTCGTAAGCGAGCTGGATGGGGCGAAGCCAGAGCACGGCCGAGGTTACGAATAACGAGCAGACGACCGCCACGCCGCCTGCGACGCCGAGTGTTCTGACAATGGATTCGCGCTCANNGCGGTGTGCAGAGGTCTCGGCAAGATGATCGATGAGCGGCACACACAGGCTCGCAAGTAGCAGTGCCGATACAGTCGCCTCCGGTTGGGCTGGATCGGCCACGCGCAGAAAGACGACTAGGGCGCCAAACAGAGCTCCATATACCCAGCAGCCGAGAGTCGTGCGCGGCTGCGTCGTCTTATCCGTGGCGATGAAGGCCAGCGCAAAGGCGACGTTGCCCACCGCGAGATGCCAGAGCGAAGGAATTTCGCCGAGGAGCTCGCCGGCGAGGAGAAGCCCAACTAACGAGCCCGCCACGATGCCTACGGAGGCAACCCTTCGCGCGATCAGGTAGGAAGCTCCGAGCAGTGCGGCGAGCGAAGACGAGGTACCTAGTGCGCCTATCTCACTGCCGACGAACAGTGAAGACCAGGTGATCCCAGCCGATTCGGCGGCCTCAATGCCTTCACTCGCGACGAGCTGCCATGAAGATAGCGTGTCAGCACCAGGCAACCAGTGGTTCTGCGCGAATAGGTCTGGGTAGGCAATCGAGAGGAACGCCAGGCCGAGTAGAGTCGGATTGACGATGTAGCGCCCGGTGCCGCCGAACACGTAACAGCCGAAAACGACACCGAAGCTGAATCCGAGCGCTGCGTAATGCAGCGGCAACGTGGCGGGCAGAAGCAGGACGTAGATCCACGCGGACACGAACCAGCCTTCATCGACGCTTCGTCCGCGCGTTCGCGAGAAGATCTCGGCCCACGCCCTGCTCGTCACGCAAGCCGTGACAAGCAACGGAAGAAAGAACATCGCCCCGAGCGCAAAGCTCGCCAGGAAACCGTCGGCCGCATCCGCGGGCAGCTGCAGAGCATCGAGCAGGCCAAGCTGCCAGACGTCGGCTGCTTCGATGGCCTCGTTTCGCAGCTGATCGCCGAGGTTCCAGACGCCGATGACAGCGGCGGGCAAGGAGGCGAGAAAATACTGGCGTAACTCGAGTTTCACAGACTCAGAGACTTCGACACGCATGCCTCCAGATATATACGCACATCTACCGATGTTCGATACTAGCGGCAGCCGTAATGATTCTAAACAATCATGAATGCAAGCATTTCTCCGATGATCCGTGTCGGTGGTGCGGCGTGGCTCGCCCTGGGGGCCCTGCTGTTCTGCGAGAGCGCGGTAGCGCAGCTCGGTCCTGAGCAGACGACGGCGCTATGCACGACCTGTCACCGTGACAAGTTCGAGACGACTGTGCGCAATCCGCACGATCTTCTCGATACCGCTGAGTGGCAAGAGCGCACTGGGAACGCTCTCGGGTGCCTGAACTGCCACGGCGACGTCACAGAGCACATCAGCGCCGGCGGCGGACTCGATAACGTGTTTGCGTTTCGTGACGAGCCGACGAGCGCTCAGAACGACGTTTGCCTGACGTGTCATAGCGATACGCATCCCGACATCGGTAACAGCACCCACGCGCTGGCCGGGCTCACGTGCTCGGGCTGTCACAGCGAGCACAGCGCCGACGCGTCGGGAGTGGGCCTGCTGCGACAGCCGGTCCAGGCACCCGGAATGGCGGGTCTCACGGGCATGACCGGTCTTACCGGCAGCTCGGCGTTGTGCGTAGATTGTCATGCAGACAGTTCTGCCGATTTCGCCTTCAATGAGCGGCACAGGTTGGTCGAAGGCATACTCGGCGGTCGATCGCGACGATCTTCGTGCCTTCGTCGGTGTTCGGCTCACTGAGGATTACACGCTCGAGGTCGCCTACCGTGAGTTCGATTACCTAGAGGACGTCTTCGACGACTACGATGCCGAGATCCTGGAGCTCGCGCTCAGGCTCGATTGGTAGTGTAGATTCGCATCGTTTTCACCGACCCCCTCGCGCACGCTGTTTCCTTTATTGTTAAGTATATTTATACTAATAAATACAAATTCGAATATATCTACTTAACCATGCCTTCTCGAGTTGTCGTCGCCAAAGAACTAGCGGAGACCTTTCGCGCTCTCGGTCACGAATGTAGGATTCGCATCGTTGAGGAGCTTGCCCATGGCGATCATGGCGAGCTCGATGTGCACTCGTTGGTCGAAATCTTAGAAGTACCTCAGCCGACGGTCTCTCAGCATCTGAGCGTTCTCCGGCACGCGAAGCTGGTAAAACAACGAAGGGAGGGACGAAGCGTCCACTACTCGCTGACGAACCGAGGCTTGGCCAGCTGGCTGTTGCAGGGGCTTCGTTTTCTCGATACGCGGTCGCAGGACGCACAGGAACTGAGCCAGGCAGTAGAGGACGTCCGGCGCGTCTGGAGCTGACCGGACCGTTCGCACATAAGAATACAAACTCGGGGGATTTCGATGTTCGACCTAATTCAAGGTTACGCAGGGTTCTGCGAGCGTTCGGCTCGCGCGCAATCGCGACGGTTCTCGTCGCGCCGTTCTCTTGTCTAGTTAACCGAGCAGGGTGATATGAATACAACAACGTCCGACGTACCGCTGGGCAACTTCGACGGCCTCAAAAAGAGTTGGAAGTCCGACATGCTGTCGGGTTTTCTGGTCTTCCTCATCGCGTTGCCGCTGTGTCTTGCGATCTCGCTCGCCTGCGGCTACCCGGCGATTGCTGGAGTCTTCACGGCCATCATCGGCGGCATTCTGTCTGCTTTCTTGAGCAATTCGGAATTGACGATCAAAGGTCCGGCCGCCGGGCTCATCGTCATTGCGCTGGGCTGCGTCACGGAGTTCGGTTTTACGGGTGGAGCAGATCCCACCGCAGATTTTCAAGCGTATCGACTCGCGCTCGGCGTCGGTGTCGTAGCGGGCGTCATCCAGATTCTGTTCGGTGTCTTCCGTTCGGGCATTCTCGGTGAGTTCTTTCCGACCTCCGCCGTCCATGGGCTGCTCGCGTCAATTGGTGTCCTCGTCATCGCGACGCAGGTACCGATTACACTCGGCGTCCAGGCCGAGGGGACACCGCTCGAGCGCCTCGCATCGTTTCCGCAGTACTTCATGGAAATGAACCCGATCATCGCGCTGATCGGCGGAATCAGTCTGGTCATCATGTTCGGGTTCCCGCTCATCAAGAGCCCCAAGCTCAAGGTAATACCGGCGCCGATGCTCGTGCTCCTGATCGCGGTGCCGCTCGGTATGTACTTCGACATCGGCACTGAGCAGACGATCGCGTTCGCAGGACAGGACCATACCCTCGGGCCGCGCTACCTCGTCAACGTTCCTAACAACATGTTCAGCGCACTGACTTTCCCGGACTTCTCGGGCGTGATGACATCGGTCGGCATCAAATACATCATCATGTTCTCGCTGATCGGTAGTCTCGAGTCGCTGCTAAGCGCCAAGGCGGTCGATCAGATCGATCCGTGGCGCCGCAAGACCAATCTCGATAAGGATCTGCTTGCCGTGGGTATAGGCAACACGACGGCCGCGTTCGTCGGCGGGCTGCCGATGATCTCGGAGATCGTTCGTAGCAAGGCCAATATCGACAACGGCGCACGCACGCGATTCGCGAACATGTTCCACGGAATGTTCTTGCTGCTGTTCGTGGCGCTTGCTCCGGCGCTCATCAATCAGATTCCGCTCGCAGCGCTGGCGGCCATGCTCGTCTTTACGGGATTCCGACTCGCATCGCCGCACGAATTTCTGCACATGTATAAAGTGGGTAAGGAGCAGCTCATCATCTTCGTGTCGACAATCCTCGGTGTGCTGGCGACTGATCTGCTGATCGGAATAATGATCGGCATTGCCGTCAAGGCGGTCCTGCACGTCATTAACGGTGCGCCGATCGGCTCGCTGTTCAAGCCCAGCATCGCGACCGATGCCGAAGGCGGCGATACCGCGACGATCAAGGTTGATAACTCTGCGGTGTTCAGTACCTGGATCGCGCTCAAGGGCCGCATTGGCAAGCAAACCGCGAGGAAGGTCGTCGTGGATCTTTCCGGCGCCAAACTTGTCGATCACACGGTAATGGCCAACTTGACGGCGCTCAAGCGCGAGTTCCACGAGAACGATCGCGAGCTCGAGGTCGCGGGGCTGGACGGTCATCGAACGTTCTCGGATCACTTGTTATCGGCACGTAAGAGACAGGGCTGACTATGGCTGCAACGAGCACGACTCTGCATGAACTGATCGACGAGGCCGTCGCGCCTGTCAGTCAGTTCTGGCCTATGAAGGGGTACGTGTCTCACAACCCGATCCAGGGCCTCGAGCATCTCCCGTTCGACGAGGCTTTTCGGCAGGCTAAGCACTTGTTCGGTGCAGATGGGTATCTGCCGGTCGAGGAGTATCGGGGGCTCTACAACAGTGGGCGCATTACAGATCGCAGCGTCGATCGGGCCCTCGAGCGACTCGGTCCCGGTACGGCCGGCTCAGTTTCGCTCGCGTCCCAGACGATCTCGGCGTCCGAGGTTCAGCGAATTCATCTATTGCACGGGATCGATCCGCTGGAGCCCGCGCTGTTCGACTGGCAGTTCACGAGTGAGGCCGCACTCTCGCGGCCACGCGACGGCGCTTCTACCGACGTCGATTTAGAAGCGCTGTGGCAGCAAGCGCTGTCCGCGCTCGAGCTCCGAGACCCGCGTTTCGGCCGTCGCGAGGACCCCGCCGCGAGCAAGGAGATCGCAAAGGTCGAGTTGCCGTTTCGACGCGCGCTCAGCGACTGGATCGATGAGCTTACGGGATCATCCGTTGTCGCAGCCATCGACGCGCCCGTGATCAAGTGGGTGTCGTCTTTTACCGATGAAGGCATGGCCGGATGGGAGATGCCGGCGAAGGAAGCCGGGTTCTATGGCGCGTGGCGCGAGCTTGCTCAACACGACGTGAGCGGGCGCCTGATCGGTATCGATCGGTTCGCGCAAAAAGTCGCTGCCCTGCCTGACGAGCCCGAAGCCGCGATCCAACACTCGCTCGATGCGCTCGGGATTCCCGAGGCGCGCTGGCCGGACTACCTCATGCGTGTGCTCGGCCAGCTCCCCGGCTGGACGGGCTTGATTCGCTGGCGTGGGCTGAATCCAGACGATCCGATTCAAAAAGCCAATCCGATCGATATCGTTCAATATCTTGCGGTTCGGCTGTTTTACGAGGCGGAGCTTGTCAACGTCGAAGCGCGCCGTCAGTGGGGGGTCGATGGCACACTCGCCGCGATCACGAGTTACCTCCAAGAACACGGCGAAGCACCCGCGGCCTCTGTCGGTCCTATCAAGCTTGCGGTCTGCCGGGACGCATGGCGTGTCTTTCAGCTCGGACAGTTTCTCGGTCTTTCCGCCGATGCTGTCCAAGCGCTGACGAACGAGCATGCGAGCAGACTTCTGAGTTGGCTCGATGCGTTCGAGCCGGAGCAGCATCTGCCGGTCTGGCTCGAGGCCTACGAGGACTCCTATCGTCATGAGTTGTTGTCCAAGATCGCCGCGAATGGGCGCAAGTCGCCGCCGCTCGACGAGCGTCCGCTAGCTCAGGCGGCGTTTTGCATCGACGTGCGCTCGGAGCCGTTTCGCCGCCACGTCGAGGAGGCGGGGCCCGTCGAGACGTTCGGCTATGCTGGGTTTTTCGGCATCCCAATCAGTCATCGAAACTACGACACCGACGAGTCGTTCCCGCTCTGTCCCGTCCTGCTCGTACCTTCGAACGCGTTGCTCGAGCTACCTCGTCAGGGACAGGAGCAAGCGCTCGAGAGTTACGCGTCAGGTTCTCGTTGGAAGCATTTCGTCGAGCACCTGTTCCACGAGTTGAAGCACAACCCCATCGCGGCCTTCTTGCTAGTCGATGTGCTCGGGCTGTTCTTCAGCGTGGCGTTGCTCGGCAAGACTCTGGTCCGGCGCCCGTACAATGCGCTTGTGCGCGCGACGCGTGCGATATTCCTACAACCCGTCGTCACCGAAATCGATGTTGGAGGCGGTACGGGCGAGGCGCCGCGAGTTGGCGGACAGCCGATCGAGCTTACGCGCGGGTTTACGGTCGAGCAGCAAGCGAAGTTTGTTGGGGGCGGACTGCGCGCGATTGGCTTGACGAAGAACTTCGGCCGCTTCGTCGTGCTGTGCGGTCACGGCAGCGAGACCGACAACAATCCGTATTACGCCGCGCTCGACTGCGGCGCGTGCGGTGGGCGTCACGGCGATCCGAATGCGCGCACGTTCGCTGCCATGGGCAACAGTCCCGAAGTACGCGCCGAGCTTGCGAGCCAGGGTCTGGAGATTCCCGAAGACACATGGTTTCTACCGGCGAAGCACAACACGACGTCCGATCGTATCGATTTCTACGACGTCGTCGATGTGCCCGAAAGCCATCGCGATGACTTGGAAAAGCTCCGCAGGGTGTTCGTCGAGGCGGGCGAGCAACAGGCGCTCGAGCGCTGCGCACGTATTCCGGGGACACCGCGTGGTATGACGGCGAAGCAGGCGTACGCGCACGTGGAGGCACGGTGTTTCGACTGGGCTAACACGCGGCCCGAGTGGGGTCTTTCGGGCAACGCCGCGTTCACGATCGGTCGCAGGGTGTTGACGAAGGGTATCAGTCTCGAAGGTCGTAGCTTCATGCATTCGTACGACGCCAGCACCGACCCCGAAGGGGCGGTTCTCGAGGTGATCATGACGGCACCGCTTGTCGTTACTCAGTGGATCAACATGCAGTACTACACGTCTGCGACGGACCCATGGAAGTACGGCAGCGGCAGCAAAGTCATTCACAATATCGTGGGCGGCCTCGGCGTGATGTACGGCGCGCAGAGCGATCTCGCGACAGGCTTGCCGCTGCAAACCGTCAACAATGCCGAGATTCATTACCATGAGCCTGTACGGCTGCTAGCAGTCATCGAGGCGAAGCCTGAGATCATCGGGGGCATCGTCGCCAAGCACGAGGTACTTCAGCAGTTCTTCCACAACGGTTGGGTGAATCTGGTCGCGATCCACCCCGAGACGTTCACTTTTCATCGTTACAACACAGATGCGACCTGGGAGCCGGTGGAGCTATGAGAATCCTAACGGCCGTCATTCTTTTTGCGTTGTGGTTGATCTTGTCGGCGACCTACGATCCGGCGCACGTTATCGTCGGCGCCGTCGTCGCTGCTTTAGTCGCGTGGCTGAACCCGGCGTTACCGCATATGCGGCGCCTGTCATGGCCCGCGGCGATTGCCTATCAGCCGTGGCTGTTCGGGCGCATTCTGAAAAGCGGTATCCACGTGAGCCGGCTTATTCTCGATCCGAAGCTACCGATTGCACCCGAGCTCGTTCGGCACCAGACGAAGTTCAAGAACGACGGCGAGCTCGTCGTGCTCGGCAACTCCATCACATTGACGCCCGGCACGGTTACCGTGGAGGTCGCGCCGGGTGAACTCATCGTTCATGCGATCGACGACGTCTCGCGCAAGGATCTCCTGGACGGCAGATTCGAGGCGAAGATCGGCCGCGTCTTCGAGCCCAAGGAGGGCGAGCGATGAACGCTTTCTTCTTGTTCGTTCTAATCACTCTGACCGTGCTGATGCTCGTCTATCTGTACCGCGTCGTGCGCGGGCCGAGCGCCTTCGATCGGGTCCTTGGGCTAAACGGTATTTCGACAAAAGCTATCGTGCTGCTCGTTGTGATCGGCACGACGTTCGACCGCGTCGACATGTTCGTCGACATCTCGACCGGCTACGCGCTATTGAACCTCGTGGGCGCTCTAGCCATCGCGAAGTTTCTCGAGGAGCGCGGGGAGGAACAACAATGAGCTGGGTAGGCATAGGTCTCATCGTCGTGGGCCTGTTCTTTCTCATCGTCGGCTCGATCGGCATGCTGCGGCTTCCGGACGTCTTTTCGCGCGCGCACGCGTTGTCGGTCACGGATTCGCTCGGCGCATTGTTCGTTCTCATCGGGCTTGCGGTCTACGAAGGATTCGGCACGAATTTTTTGCGAATCATCGTCGTGCTCGTGCTCATTTATTTACTCAACCCGGTCATCGCCCACGCGACGGTGCGTGCGGCCTACCGGTCGGGTCTCAGGCCCGGCAAGGGAGGCAATCAATGACTTTCGAGATTCCGCTTCTCGTCTTGCTGGTCATGACGGCCGCCGGCGCGATCATCGTCAAGGATCTAATCTCTGCGGTGTTCATTCTCGGTTCCTATAGCTTCGCGTTGGCACTCGTGTGGGCGCTACTCGGTGCTGTTGACGTAGCATTCGTCGAGGCCGTCGTCGGCGCCGGTCTGGCAACCGTATTCTTCTTGTTGACACTTTTTCGCACGGCAGAAAAGGACACGTATATTCGCCGTCCACCCGTGCCATGGATCGCGTTCGTCGCACTTCCGGTGCTGGCCTTACTGCTGCTATACGGCGCCGGCGATCTACCCGCGTTCGGCGATCCGATGTCTCCTGCGAGCACGCATATCTCGCCGGCGTACCTCGAGAACAGCGTTGAGCAAACTCGGACCCCGAACACCGTGACCGCCGTGCTCATGGACTATCGCGCGTTGGATACGCTCGTAGAGACGATCGTCATCTTCACGGCCGGCATCGCCTGCGCGTTGATTTTGAGGCGAGGCGCATGATCCACCCGCACGACAGCGCGATCGTCCGAACACTGGGGCGTATCGTCGTTCCGATTGCCCAGCTCTTCGGATTCTATGTGCTGATTTTCGGTCAGCATGGACCGGGCGGCGGGTTCGTCGGCGGCGTCGTGCTCGCCGCGAGCATGATTCTCGCAATTTTGATTTTCGGCGTTAACTCAGAAGACAGCCGGCTAGCGCAAAAGATACTGCACGGCGACGGCTTGGGTCTGTTGATCTTTGCTTTTGTCGGCGGCCTGTGTTTGATCGGTGGCGGACAGTTCTTGAATTACACGCACCTTCAAGTCCCAGGGCTGGACGTCGCATCGCGGCACTATGCCGGGATCATGCTGACGCAGATTGGCGTCGCCGTCGACGTTGCGGTCACCGGCGTGTCGATCGCGATCAGCCTCTCCTTCGAAGAGGACGAGGTCACTCATGGTTGATCTAGTGCAGGCATGGCTTCAGCGGCCGAACTTCATCGTCTTCGTGATTCTGTTCCTATGGGGCGTCTACATCATGGCGGCGCACCCGAATCTCGTGAAGAAGCTCATTGGGCTCTATATCGTTCAAACGAGTGCGATCTTCTTTCTCGTCGCATTCAGCGCGAAGGAGGGGGCCACGGTCCCGATCATCATGCCTGATGGGGGACCCGTGGATGCGACGCTGTACGCGAATCCGCTGCCGCACGTATTGACGGTTACGGCTATTGTCGTGCAGGTCGCCACGCTTGGCGTCTCGCTCGCGCTCGTTTCGGGGATCTACCGAAAGTTCGGGACGCTCGACGAGGATGAGGTGTTGGAGCGCGTCGAGTGAGCAGTAATCTGCCCATCCTGCTCTTCCTTATCCCCTTCGTCACGGGGATATCGTTGCCTATGGTTACGGCTAAGCGGCGCACTTGGTGCCGGCCGATCGCAATGGCTGCGTTCACCCTCATGGTGGTTCTCGCGATATCGAACCTTCGGGCGGTGCTGATCGAGGGCTCAACGGAATACGCGCTCGGCGGTTGGGCGGCGCCGATCGGTATCGCCTGGCTCAACGATCCGCTTGCGGCGGTCATGGTCCTGACCGTCAGCATCATCGCAATACTGTCGCTGGTCTACGGACGTGTCGTGACGTCGTCGAGTCTCGATAAGAGCATGCCGTTTTATACGCTGAATCTGTTGCTCGTGTCGGGTCTCGTCGGAATCGTGTTCGCAGCAGATCTGTTCAACGTATTCGTATTCTTGGAGGTTGCTGCCCTGTCGGCCTACGCGCTCGTCGGCGCTGCGGGAGGTAGCGCGCTCGTCTATGCGTTCCGCTACCTTCTTCTCGGGTCATTGGGTGCGACGCTCTATCTGCTCGGCGTTGCACATCTGTACGCCGTAACCGGCACGCTGAACATGGCGGACTTAGCCGTACGACTTCCGGATATCATAATGTCGACGGCGGTCGTTGGCGGACTCATCTACATCTTCCTTGGTCTGTCGATCAAGATGGCGCTGATACCGCTTCACGGTTGGCTGCCGGATGCCTACGAAAGCGCTCCCGCAACCGTCACGCCGTTGCTCGCAGGTACGGTCACGAAGGTCTCCCTCATTGCGTGGGTGCGCATCGAATACACGTTGATCGCGCCCGGTATCGAAGTCGGACACGTTCCCGTGCTCGTGCTGCTCGAGGAACTCGGCATCATTGCGGCATTGGTCGGTGGCGGACTGGCTTTGATACAAACTGACATCCGGCGAATGTTCGCTTACGGTGGAATCAGTCACGTCGGCTTGATCCTAATTGGCGTGAGCCTAGGAAATCCGACGGGATTTGCAGGTGGCACCTTCTACCTCATCAACGACGCCATCATGCAGGCGTCGCTGTTCATGATTGCAGGCGCGATGGCTTATTATTACGGTGCCCACACGCTCGATGACTTGCGCGGAATGCGACAGCGTTCGCCGTGGCTTACCGGTTCTCTAGTCATCGTCGCGATCGCAATGGTGGGTCTACCGCCGACGGGAGGATTCTTCGGGAAGTGGAACATCGTTCTCGGCGCGCTCGAGGCACAGCATTACGCTGCGGCGTTTACGGTCGTAGCCTCGACGCTGTTGACGCTCGCATACTTCGTAAGAATTCTCACGGCCTGGTTTCATCAGCCGCAGACGCCCGATGTCGAGCCGCTCGTCATCGGGCGCCCGCTTAGCTTCACGCTAGGCTTCGTGTCTATCGCGATGCTCGCGCTCGGACTCTTTAGCGATTCGATTTTCGAGTTCCTGCTCCGAACCGGCGGAGGCGTTTGAGGGAATCATGACTATTTATACGCTGATCCCGCTACTTCCGCTCGCTGCCGCCACGGTGCTTGCACTTTTCGGCGAGCCTCTACACGGGAAGGGACACCGTATCGTGATCCCGGCCGTCACGGGCTCGTTCCTCGTATCGCTCGCGGCTTTTTTCGAGGTCTGGACTAATGGCCCGATCGATGTATCGCTCTATCGACTGCTCGACGTCGGCGATCTCGTCATCGATCTAGGGTTCTATATCGATCAGCTTACCGTGCTGTTGTTATTCCTCGTAACAGGCGTCAGCACGATCGTCCAGTTTTACGCCTCCCGCTACATGATCGGTGATCGCCGCCACAGCCGCTTCTTCGCTGTGACCGCGTTGTTTACGGGCGCAATGACCGTGCTGGTCATGAGCAGCAACTTGCTGCTGACCTACATTTTTTGGGAGGTCATGGGCATATGCTCTTATCTGTTGATCTCTCACTATTCGGATCGACCTTCGGCAGGCCGCGCGGCCACAAGAGTCTTTCTCGTAAACTCCGTCGCCGACGTTGGACTCGGAATCGGCGTCATTCTCACGTTCCTGACGTTTGGCACGCTCGACATCCCAGAGATTCTCGCGCTCGCTCAAAGCGGGGATAGCCCGGGCTACGCCGTAACGATATTGACGTTATGCCTGTTCGCCGGTGCGGTTGGTAAATCAGCGCAGATGCCGGCGCATGTTTGGCTACCGCTGGCGATGGAGGCCCCAACGCCCGTCTCGGCGCTTATTCATGCGGCAACGATGGTCAACGCAGGACCGTTCTTGCTCGTGCGCTTGAGCCCCGTCATCGTGTTGTCCCAAACGGCGATGACGGTCATAGCGGTGATCGGTGCTACGACCGCGCTGTTCGCGGCAGTCGTTTCTCTGACGCAGACCGACATCAAGAGAACACTCGCGTACTCAACGATTAGCCAGCTCGGCTTCATGACGTTCTTGTGCGGCGTCGGCGCTTTCGTCGCGGCGATCTTCCACCTGATTGCACACGGCTTCTTCAAGGGATTCCTGTTTTTATCGACGGGTAACTCGCTGGCTGCCACGGAGCGGCGAATCGACCATCCGGAACATGGTCAACCACGAGCGATGAGCGGGCTGTTTGCAGGTGCGCTCGTGCTTTCCGTCATTCCACCGCTCGTAATTTTTTCGGGTCCATATAGGGAGCTGTGGTTATCGCAGGGGTTCTCCGCCGCGAACGTCGCGCTCTGGGTCGTCGGTCTCGGTACGGTCTTTTTCACGGCCATGTATCTGTTCAAGACGATCGCAGAGGTCTTTCGTCACGGTCCGCCAGGGATAGCGGGCGCAGGACCGGGCGTTGCGCCGCAGCTGTACTCCGCAAGACACATTGCAGGTGTCCTGATCCCGTCGGCCATCATGGTTGCTCTGCTGCTCGTCGTATGGCGCTGGTTCGCAGAGTTTCTGTCGCCGGCAGTCGGTGGTGCACCGACCGAGCCGATGGCGGGCCTATCCGTATGGATTCTCGTGCCGATTGTTGCGGCAGTGTTGGGCTGGTTCGTCGCGTATGCGCGGCATAGTCGTTCGCACGCACAAGCGGCAGCACCCTGGAAGAAACGACTCTACGTATTTTTCTTGAACAAGGGCTATTTCGACGAGATCTACGATCTTTTCATCGTGCGCCCGACCGTCGACATTGCTAATTGGACATGGCAGAAGATTGACAAGGGCGTCGTCGACCGCCTCGTGCTGTCGCTCGGAACACTCAGCGTCAGTGTTGCGCGTCGTCTCGGCGCTCTCGATATTGGGCTTGACCGTCGAGTCGTCTCGGTAGGCAGCGGCAGCGTCATCTTGGCGCGCTTTCTCGGCAGATTCATCGACACCGCGGGAATCTCGAATACGGTCGAGGGAATCGGACGGGGCGTCGACGCCTCGGGGCGTGCGGCCGGGCGCTACGAGCCACGTACGCTTCAGCACAACTTACTCGTCGTCGTCTTGTGGCTCGTGGCCGCGTTGGGCTTCTTCTACTGGATCGCAGGGTAGGGCAACGATATGAACTCACTCTTTGCAAACCACTTGCTGAGTTGGATGATTGCCATGCCGTTTCTCGGCATGCTCGCCCTTGCGTTTGTGCGGGAGCGTCGCGCGATACTCTGGACGGCACTCGTGGCAACGCTCATTGAGGCCGCGCTCGCTATTTACCTTTGGAGTGGCTTCGATCTCGCCCAAGATGGACTGCAGTTCGTCGAGCGAGTCGAGTGGATGCCGACGTTCGGAATCGAGTACGCCGTTGGTGTCGACGGCATCAGCCTTTTGCTCATACTGCTAACGACTTTCTTACCACCGTTGTGTGTTCTCGGCTCATGGGAGTCCATCACGAGCCGACTCAAAGCATTCATGATGCTGATCCTGCTCGTGCAGGGTGCCATGATGGTCGTGTTCACGGCGCTGGACGCGTTCCTGTTCTTCATGATGTGGGAAGTCACGATGATTCCCATGTACTTCATGATCGTGCTCTGGGGCGGTCCCGGCCGAATTGCGGCTGGCCTGAAGTTCGTGCTCTACAGCTTGACCGGTAGCCTGTTGCTGCTGGTCGGTATTCTCGGCTTGTCCCTACAGGCCGGTACGTTCGACATCCAGTCGTTAGCTGCGCATGCCTATTCGGAAAACTCACAGTTCTGGATTTTCCTAGCGCTGTTCTTGGGCTTCGCCATCAAGCTGCCGATGTTGCCGTTTCACACGTGGCTACCCGACGCTCACTCCGAGGCGCCAACGGCCGGAAGTGTGCTGCTCGCGGGCGTGCTGCTGAAGATGGGCGGCTACGGCTTCGTGCGCTTCTGCCTGCCGATCTTTCCGGAAATGGCTCATATGTTCGCACCCGTCGTGCTGTGGATGTCGGTCGCGGCGATTCTGTATGGCGGCTACATGGCGCTTGCGCAGTCGGATCTGAAGCGGCTCGTCGCTTACTCATCCGTGTCTCACATGGGCTTCGTGACGATGGGAATCTTTTCGTTCAACAACGAAGGTGTCGAAGGCGCGCTTCTGCAGATGGTGACCCATGGTCTTACGACAGGCGCAATGTTCCTGATCGTCGGGCAACTTTACGACCGAACTCACAGCCGTGAAATCGCCGACTACGGTGGTCTTCAAAGACGGATGCCGCGTTTCGTCGCGATTCTGAGTTTGTTTGCCGTGGCATCGTTCGGCCTTCCGGCGACATCGAACTTCATCGGCGAGTTCCTGATTCTCGTCGGTGTCTCCTACGAGAACTTTATCTTCGTCGTGCTGGCGATGGGCGGCATCGTGTTGGGCGCTGCCTATATGCTCTGGATGCTTCAGCGCGTTGCGTTCGGCCGGGCACGCACTGAGGCCGCTCGACAGCTCAAGGATCTGGATTTCAGAGAGCTGCTGACGGTTACGCCGCTAGCGATCGCGGTTATCGGGATCGGCGTCTACCCCGGGCCGCTACTTCAGGCGATGGATGCCAGCGTTACCTACGTCGTGGAACGCGTTTCGCTGATCTAACCGGCGGCTGCTTCGATGACGAACTGTAGCGTGATGTCTCGATTATTCTTGCTGCTCGCCGTGGGCACGGCTGTGTTCGTTTTCTCCGCACCGTCACGAGCGCAGGTCGACGAGGATAAGCACGGCGCGTGGTACATGTACTTCTGGAACGTTGCTGCGGGCGAGCGTAGATTCGGCCTCCAAGGCGATATCCAGCATCGCAATTGGGATTCAGGCGGCGACCTCGAGCAGCTTCTGATTCGCGGTGGACTGACCTGGCAGCCTGAGAACGGCAGCGGTCTCTACACATGGGGCTTGGCGCACGTTACTTCAGGTGCGTACGGGCCGAGCGGCGCTAAGTCCCGCGAGAAGCGTATGTATCAGGAGGCCCTGATCCCGCAGCGCGTCGGACGCAGAACGTACCTGACCCACCGGTTCCGTTTCGAGCAACGCTGGGTCGACGGTCAGGACTTTCGGGTTCGCGGCCGGTATTTCTTCGCCATGAATATCCCATTCAACCAGGATACGCTTGGCCAAGGCGCACACTACTTCTCCTTCTACAACGAGCTCTTCCTGAACCTCAACACAGACATCGGAGACGGCCGGAAAGTCGATATCTTCGACCGCAACCGCTTCTATCTCGCCTATGGGTATAGCATTCGAGACAACCTGCGGGTCCAGTTCGGCTATATGCAGCAGGCGACTGATGACATCAGTAAGGGGCAACTACAGTTCAATATTTTCCACTCGATGTAAGTAGCTGCCCGTCAACCGGCCATCGCCAGTACAAAGAAACGGCCCGCTTGCGGGCCGTTCGAGTTTCATGACCAGGGAAAGCGACTAGAGGGCTAAGTCTATCGTGTAGGAGAGAACGAACTTAGGCTCGCCGTTGTCGTTGGTGCTGATATCAAGACCCGAGGCAAATGGCGCTGACAACCCGCTCGGATCTACGGAGTCGAGATCCGTATCCGAGATCGTGAAGGTGAAGTTGTCGACGCTGAACGAGACCGCGTAGTCCGTGTAGCTGTCGATAGCGAAGTTAAACCACGTCATGAAGTCGCCGTCGTGATGACCGGCGTGCAGGCCTACGACGAGGCCGTTCTCGAGCTCGAACTCGTAGTCAAAGGAAAGGTAGTAAGCTTCGCCGAAACCGAAATCGGCGCCCGTGACGCCAAAATCTGACTCGTAGGCGGCTTCGTCGGCCTCGGTGCCGCCGAGCAGATAGGCCGTCGCGCTGAAGCCGCCGTAGCCGATCGTGCCGTAGATCTCGTGGAAGTCGATATCCGCAGCGGCGTCGTAGTTGTAGTACAGCCAGCCGACGTCGTAGGTGATATCTCCGCTTTCACCCGAGTAGCCGAAATAGATATCGTGCTCGTAGGAGTACGGGTCGCCCGGCGCATACTCGACATTCGATACCCAGGTCCCGGCGTAAAAACCGCTGTCGGACGCCCAGTCCAGACCACCCTGCACGGCCGCCTGGTTCAGTGACTGGGTCAAGCCTCTCCAGAGATAATTGTTGGTGACACTCGCGTTCGCGGTGATTTGGGCCATTGCCGTGCCGCTTCCCATCGACAGCGCGAGAGCCGCAATCCAAATTCCTGATCTTTTCATCGCAATAATCCTTTATGGTTCAAAAATTCGTAATTGGTAATCAGCGCGTGCTCCGCCGACTCCTGCGCTGTTCATAAGCAGGAAATGTGCCAAGTAAAATGTTCTATGTATTTCAGTGAATTGCGTCGGCTCCGTGGCTCGGACGGCTCGCTGCTGGTGCACGCTAGATTCGGCCCGCACTGTTTTGGTGCGCAGTCGGTCCCGTGCGTGCTCGGCCTTGAATCACTAAACTACCGGGCACTTTCCGCGCTCTAGGTCGCGGCACTAACGAGGGGATCACCATGTCGAGCATTTGTCGCTTGCAGTCAGTCGCCGGTGTATTGGCATTCGCTTCGTGCGTAGCGGGATGTGGCGGTGGGGACGGCGAAGCGGTCACAGAGACGTCCGCCGCGCCCGAACCGGTCTCAATTCGAGTCGCGGAAGTCGGTTTTTCCACGCCGGAATCCGTGCTGCACGACGAGGCCGCTGACCTCTATCTGGTCTCCAACATCAACGGAACGCCGACCGAAAAAGACGGCAACGGCTTCATCTCGCGAGTTGAACCGGATGGCTCCGTGGCCGAGCTCAAATGGATCGATGGTGAGGCCCCTGACGTGACGCTGCACGCGCCTAAGGGCATGGCGATCGCGAACGGTAATCTCTATGTTGCCGACATAGACTGCCTGCGTAGCTTCAATCAGGCGAGCGGCGAGCCTACGGGCGAAATCTGCGTCGATGGGGCAACCTTCTTAAACGACGTTGCCGCAGCGCTCGATGGCAGCGTACTGTTTACCGATAGCGGTCTCGATCCCACCTTCGCACCCTCAGGGGCCGATGCTGTCTATCGCCTAGCGGGAGCAGAAGTGCTCACCGTACTCGCCCACCCGGGTCTCGGTGCTCCCAACGGTATCGTCGATACGAGCGACGGCATTCTCGTCGTGACATTCATGTCCGGGGAGGTGTTCCGTATCCGACCCTCGGTCGCTCCAACGCCGATCGTCGCGCCTAGCGAGATGCAGCTCGATGGAATCGTCGAGCTCCCGGATGGTCGAGTGCTGATGTCGAGCTGGGGCGACTCCTGCGTCCACGAGTTGGCCCCCTCGGGTGAGGCTCAGTGCATCATTTCGGATGTCGCCGCACCTGCGGACATCGGCACGGATGCCGGGCGCAACCGAGTGCTGATCCCCCTATTCAACGACAATGCCGTGTTGATCCGAAGTATTCCTTGACGAGCGTACCCGCCGCGTAGGGACTCCTGACTGGTATTAGAGGACCAAACTCGGCACCCAGATCGGCGCTGACTCGAGTCAGGATCCAGCCAACCTCTACGCCGTTTAGCGTCGAAACTACCTATTGACAGCAACTTACGGTCTAAAGGAGAATGAGAATGCTTCTCATTTTCGTTTAACACAATAAGAAAACCGGGGTGCTAGGTTCATGAAATCCAGCCATCGGCGGAGCCCAGCAGGGTCCCCTACGGGTATGGGCGCCGCCAATCTGCGTACGGTGCTCGCACGCGTACTCGGTGCCTCGACGTTGCTCCCAATCGCAGGCGCGCTCGCCCAACAGACAGCGGCGCCAGTGCCGTCGATGGCCGCGCTCGAGGAGGTCACAATCGTAGGTGACCCGAGCCAGATGCGAGAGCTCACGGGCGCTGCTCAGATCATCGGGCCGACCGAGCTCGAGCGACTACAGTACTCCGATATCCAGCGCATCATTCGCCAGGTTCCCGGCGTCGCCGTGCAGCTCGAGGACGGTTTCGGGCTCAGGCCGAACATCAGCATTCGCGGCACGGCGAGCGATCGCAGCTCGCGAATCACGATGCTCGAGGACAACGTGCTCATCGCCCCGGCACCTTATGCGGCGCCGGCGGCTTACTACTTCCCAACGATGGGACGCATGCGTCAAGTCGAGGTACTCAAGGGGCCGGCTGCGATCACCCAGGGCCCATACACCGTGGGTGGTGCAATCAATTTCGTCTCGACGCTGATCCCCGACGAAGCCTCGGGAGCGGTTAACTTCAGCATGGGTCAGTTCAACACATCGCGGCTGCAAGCCAACTATGGCGACAGCAGCGAGCACTTTGGATGGCTAGCCGAAACGCACCTCTGGAACAGCGACGGCTATCAGGACATCGATCTTGTCGGGCGCGAAACAGGTCTCGACAAGGACGATTGGATGTTGAAGTTTCGTTTCAACAGCGACGCCGATGCCGATATCTACCAGCAGCTAGACATCAAGCTCCAATTCGCCAACGAGAGCTCTGACCAGAGTTATCTCGGCCTCACGGATACGGACTTCGCAGCCGATCCTTACAGGCGTTACGCTGCTTCGCAGCTCGACAATATCGAGACGGATCACGACCAGCTGATTCTGCGCTACACAGCGACCTTGTCCGATTCGCTCGAGTTCAACGCGACGGCGTATTCAAACGAGCACGCGCGCGCATGGTTTAAGACCGAGCGCTTCGATGTCGACGGCAGCCTCGACGCAAGCTCGTTCTCCGGCTCCAGCTGGTCCTCGGTCGTCGGCGCCGTCAATCTCGGCCAATCGATAGAGGGCTTAGGTCCGGCCGCTCTACAGGCCGTGCTCGATGGCGGCGATACGTTGCCCGGATCCATCCAGGTCAGGAACAATGCGCGCACGTACTTCTCGAGAGGCGTGCAGCTCGGTCTCGATTGGACGTTCGGCAGCCGCGTGCGCCACTCGCTCGAGCTCGGACTGCGCTTCCATGAGGACGAGGAGGACCGGCTGCAGCGCAACAGCACCTACCATCTCGAGGATGGCTCTATGGTGCTCGATGACCTCGGCCTTCTCGGTAACGCTGGAAATCGTATAGCCGGTGCACAAGCGACGGCGTTTCACATCTACGATCGCATCGAGTGGGGCAATTGGATCGTGACGCCGGGCTTGCGCCACGAGGACATGACGCTCTCACGCACCCGCTACGAGGATCGGCCGGGACAGACGAACGATCCTTCGAGCCGTGATCCATCGAATCTGCGCGACGTGCGCGAAAACTCGATTGACGTCTGGATACCCGGCGTTGGTGTGAACTATGAAATCAGCGACTCTCTGAGCGTCTTCGGCGGCGTGCACAAGGGATTCTCGGCCCCGGGCTCCTCGCCCGGCGCACGCGAGGAGGAGAGCACGAACTACGAGCTCGGTTTGCGATTCGCGCACGGGCGCACGATCGGCGATATCACTGCCTTTCGCACTGACTACGACAACCTCCTCGGTGTCTGCACGATTTCTTCGGGCGTCGATTGCGACGTCGGCGATGCGTTCAACGGCGATGCTGCAACGATCGATGGCCTCGAAGTATCACTAAGCCATGACTTTTCAAGCAGTAGCGCTTATTCGCTGCCTTTTGTCTTGAGCTATACCTACATGGACGGGCGATTCGACAGCGATATAGCCGACACCGATTTTTTCGGCGACGTGTCCGTCGGCGATCCGATTCCATACGTGCCTGATCACGAGTTGTTCGTTTCAGGAGGTATAGAGCGCGGACCGGTCGCAGCTTACTTGAGTGGAAGCTACGTCGACGAAGTCTGCAGCACGGCCGGATGCGGCGAGTTTCAAAGCACCGACAGCGCGCTATTCATCGATCTCGCCGTCCACTACTCGCTCAGCGACCGGACTGTCCTGTTTGCGCAGGTCGAGAATCTGACCGAGGAAGACGCGATCGTTGGTCGTCAACCCTACGGCGCAAGACCGAACAAGGCCCGCATGCTCAGCGTGGGCGCCCGATTCGATTGGTAACGCCGAGACGTGTCTGGGCCCGCGGCAAGATCGACGACTCATGAGGGTGCGCCTCATCGACCGAGTATGCTCAAGGTAGAGGCACTGTCGGTTTACTTCGGTTCGACGGCGGCCGTCGACGAGGTCACGCTCGATGTCAATCGCGGCGAGGTCGTCTGCCTGCTCGGACCGTCGGGGTCCGGTAAGTCGACGCTCCTGCGGGCTATCGCCGGCGTCGAGCAACCGAGCAGTGGGCGAATCGTGATCGACGATACGGAAGTGGCGGGTCCGGCGGTATTCGTCGAGCCGCAGGAGCGCCAAGTCGGCATGGTTTTTCAGGACTATGCGTTATTCCCTCACTTGCGCGTCGATGCCAACATTACGTTCGGTCTGCGCGGTTCGGAGCAGCCCATCGAGCCATTGATCGAACGTCTAGGGCTGACTCCGCTAACACGAAAGTTCCCGCACGAGCTTTCCGGTGGCGAGCGCCAGCGCGTCGCACTCGCGCGCGCCATGGCGCCGAAGCCGCGCGTGCTGCTCATGGACGAGCCCTTCTCGAGTCTCGATAGCCGACTGCGCGACGACGTCAGGCGGCACACGCTCGATTTCGTCAGGGAGTCGGGTACCACGACGGTCATTGTCACGCACGATCCGGACGAGGCGATGCGTATCGCCGATCGCATCGCGTTGCTAGATCGTGGCCGTCTCGTACAGTTCGACGCACCCGAATCGCTTTACGCGCGCCCTGCCTCGTTATTCGCCGCGCGGTTTTTCAGCAACGTGGCGGCATTATCGGGCGTAGGCCGGGAAGGATATCTGGAGACGCGACTCGGTCGCTTCACGGCACCTGGCGTCTCTCAGGGCGCTCGCGCGATTGCATGTATTCGTCCGCAGCATCTGAAGCTCGCAGATGCCGGCGCAGGCGTGGAGGGGCGGATTGTCACTAGCGAGTACCGCGGCGATTGTCACTACGTGCTCGTAGATATCGAAGGCCTCGATTCGCCGGTCACGGTTTGTGTGGCGTCGAGCGAAACGCGTCGGGAGGATAACTTTGGCGCCGGAGCGGTCGTGCATCTCGCCGCCGACACCGGTTCGGTACCCGTCATTGCCGAGGACGGCGACAGGGCGTCGTCGGACCAGAACCGGTACGCGACTCGAGTTTAAAGGCTTCTAGGAGGAGTAATTCAATGATTAAAAGTAGCTTCTATTATGGTGCGATCGCCGTTGCCGCTTTGGCATCAGGCGCGGTCGCGGCCCAGGAGGTCAATCTGTACACGACGCGCGAGCCGGGGCTCATCCAGCCATTGCTCGACGCATTTACGCAGGAGACCGGAATCGAGGTCAACAGCATTTTCGTACGCGACGGGTTGGCGGAACGCGTTGCGGCGGAAGGCCAGCGATCGCCGGCCGATGTGCTCATGACCGTGGATTTCGGCAGACTCATCGATCTCGTCGAGCAGGGCCTTACTCAATCGACCGACTCTGCAGTACTGAACTCGATCGTGCCGGCCAATCTGCGGGGCGAAAACGGTCATTGGTACGCGCTATCGATGCGCGCGCGCGTCGTCTACGCCGCCAAGGACCTGGACATCGACTCCATCACGTATGAGGAGCTCGCGGACGAGCGTTGGCGGGGCGCATTCTGCATCCGTTCGGGGCAGCATCCGTATAACACGGCTCTGTTCGGTGCGCATATCGCGCACCATGGCGAAGCCGCAACGGAAGAGTGGCTGAAAGGACTCAAGGCTAATCTGGGACGCCCCGCGGCAGGCGGCGACCGCAACGTTGCGCGCGACATCCTCGGTGGCCTCTGCGAGATTGGCGTAGCCAACTCCTATTACGTCGGCCTCATGCGCAGCGGCCGCGGCGGTCCCGATCAAGAGCAGTGGGGCGCCGCGATCAAGGTCATCCTGCCGACGTTCGAGGGCGGCGGCACGCACGTGAACATTTCCGGCGCTGCGGTTGCCCGGTACTCGCCGAATCATGCCGAAGCCGTTCAACTGCTCGAGTATCTCGTTTCGGATGCCGCGCAGAAGATCTACGCCGAGGCCAACTTCGAGTATCCAATCAAGCAGGGTGCGCAGATCGACCCGCTCATCGCCGAATTGGGTACATTGAAGGTCGACGGTGCGTCGCTGACCGAAGTAGCGCGACATCGGGATACGGCAAGCCAGCTCGTAGACCGCGTCGGCTTCAACCAATAGTCCGACACGAGTGATTCGGACCGGCGGGCGCGGGCCGTGGCGCGTCGCCGCCGCGTGCGCCGCGCTGGCCATCGCAGCGCCGCTCGCGGCGCTAGTCGTTACGGCGGCGTCCGGCACCGAGGAAATCTGGCGCGATCTGTTCGCCTTCGTGTTGCCCGTGGCCACGCGCGATACGCTCGTGCTGCTCACGGGCGTGGGCGTCCTAACGGCGGCGCTTGGCACCGGCACCGCGTGGCTCGTCGCAGCTCACGAGTTTCCCGGGCGACGCGTTTTCGACTGGGCGCTGCTGCTGCCTTTGGCCGTGCCGACCTACATCGTCGCGTACGTCTACCTGGATGTGCTGCATCCGATTGGCCCTGTTCAGACCTTGATCAGAGCGCTCATAGGTGTGGACAGTCCCAGGGACTTCCGTCTCCCGGACATTCGCTCAATGGTCGGCTGCATCCTGCTGCTGAGCGCTGTGCTCTATCCGTACGTCTATTTGACGACGCGTGCGATGTTCATGATGCAGTCCGCGAATCTCATCGACGTTGCGCGAACGCTCGGCCATGGACGGCATAGGATATTTCTTCGCGTCGCGATACCACTTGCGCGGCCGGCCGTCGCTGTCGGCGTCAGTCTCGTCTTGTTGGAGACGTTGAACGATATCGGCGCGTCCGAGTTCCTCGGGATTCAAACCCTCACGGTATCCGTGTACACGACTTGGGTTACACGGTCGAACCTGCCGGGCGCAGCTCAGCTTGCGCTTGCAATGTTACTCGTCGTTGTTTGCGTCATGGCGCTCGAGCGATGGGCGCGGCGTCGTCGGCGTTACGCCAATGATGCCCAACACCCACGACCGCTTCAGCGGGAACGACTGCAAGGCTTGCACGGACTCGTAGCTGCAACAATCTGTGGTCTACCCATCTTCCTTGGCTTCATCGTACCGGCTTGGTATCTCACCGACGCAACCATCGCACGCGTCAGCTTTGCCGGAATCTCGCCGGCCATATTCGGCGAGGTGCTGAATACCGTTGCGCTTTCGGCCGTCGCGACGCTCGTTGCCGTGGCAACCGCTTTGGCTGTCGTTTACGCCGTTCGTACTGGGCCAAGCTTTTTGCCGCGTCTGTTCTTGCGTGTGGCGTCGATCGGCTATGCCGTGCCCGGAACGGTACTCGCAATCGGGCTGTTGCCGATCATTACGGGAATCGAGGCGATGGTCGACAACGCAGCAACGTCTCTGTTCGGTCTATCGACGGGGTTGTTCCTGCTAGGTTCCGGCGCAGCCATTGTCTACGCCTATGTTGCGCGTTATCTGGCAATTTCGGCCGGCTCGATCGAGGCCGGCTTCAGCCGCGTCTCACCGTCAATGGATGCGGCCGCACAAACCTTGGGCGCAAGCTTCGGTCGCGTGCTCTGGAAGGTTCACTTGCCGATGCTCAAGCCTGCGCTCGCAACGGGGGCGTTGCTCGTGTTTGTCGATTGCATGAAAGAACTGCCGGCAACGCTACTGCTTCGACCGCTCGGCTTCGAGACGCTCGCGACGCATCTCTACGGGGACGCCATTCGCGGGACTTACGAGGATGCCGCAATCGCCGCTTTGCTCATCGTGTTAGCAGGAATTCTGCCAGTCATCGTTCTGACGCGCGTCGGTGCGCGCGCCGGAATCGCGCGACGGGTCGAAGCCGTCGAAGGGAATACATCACTGCGCTGATCACTGCCATCGGCGCGAGTCGGTAGCTCGCGTTATGTAACAGTCGCTTTCCTTACTTGTGCAAAGAATTAGGCGAATAGTGTCGTCGTGCTGTTATAGCCAAGCGATTCTAGATTATCCTTAACACACTTCTGACGGGCGTATCTGGGTATCGGCGGTAATGCTGGACATACTTTTCGATGAAGCATATTTTACGGCAGTCGACCTGAGTGTCGGTATTACGATATGGCTGGCCGCGCTCCTACTGCCCTTTCGTAAGCTCGTTGCGGATAAGGAATTCGGCTGGGACGTAATAGGATACGTCGGCTCTGCGTTCTTCGGGCTCATAATCGTCATGACGCTCGAGGAGCCTATACTCGATTGGTCAATCGCGCAGGTCGCAACGTGGCGAGCGACGTTCGAGGCAATGCCATGGTACGTCACGCTGTCGGCGTACCTGGTCACATCGGATTTCGGGACGTACTGGGCCCACCGCCTGCTGCATATGGGCCCGTTGTGGCACACGCACGCGTGGCATCACTCGCCGCGATACCTGTATTTCCTCTCTGGTACGCGCGCAGGTCCGATCCATATCCTTGTCTTGATCGCGCCGACGACGCTGGCCTTTCTGTTCTTCCCTTACCCAGTCGCAGCACTGGTCGCTTCGTTGCACGGGGCGTTTCAGCTCGCGAACCAGCATTATCTCCATTCTAATCTATGGGTGCCGTTTGCCCGGCAGCTCGAATATGTATTCATAACGCCACGCGCGCATTTCGTCCATCACAGTCAGCGAAGAAAGTTTGCCGATAGCAATTACGGGTTCATATTCTCGATCTGGGACCGTATGTTCGGCACGTTCACGGACCCCGATACCGTACCGAGCGATGAGCCTTTAGGTCTGAGCTACGAGATCAGCAACTGGCGCGCGTTCTGGGGGTTTCCGCCTCCCATGACTGCCAAGAAACTGGTCGACGCGCCGCGGCCCGGTGGTCGAGACGAAGCGCGTAGCAAAGTAGCTAAACCGCTTCCGCTGGATGATTCGGGGATCAGCGAGGCATAACGCCCTTCCCCGGATACTCAATCGTCCGGCGCCGGAAACTCCTCGAGACCGCTTGGCGTCAGAATGCGAAGCGGCTCCTCGTTTAGGTCGCTCTTGAGGCTATGCGGTGGCTTCTCCGGAACCCTTCGCACGTCTGCGCGCCAGCGAACCCAAACGGGTGTCACGTTCCACCCCGCCTCACGATAAGCCGCGACGGACTGCGGCTGGATCTCTGCAACGGTTAAATCGCCCGCAAGCTCGGCGAGCTGTTCCGGCTGCAATCGAGACAGGCGCTCACCGGTCCCCGCCGATTCGAGCTCGCCGAAAAGGTTCTCACAAAAGGCGAGTGCGTGCTTGATTCTACCGATCGTGACGACACTAACGGTCGCGCCGCCGTGCTTACCCGCGTAACGTCGGAGGCGTTCTTTTCGAGGACGCAGTCGGTAGAACGTCCACCATAGCTCGACTTACCGCTGCACAGTTGCCGGCTGAGAGAAACCGCATAGATCCGTGGTCTTGAGACCGCCTGAATCAAGCAGTTAAATCACCCTAAAGTAGCCAAACTAGGTCATCGTCTGAATCGTTTCAGGGTGTTACTGATTCTTCCAGTGTTCTGATTGCGCGAGAATTCAGATCTCGCAATTCTTGCCGTATCTGAGCGGCTTGTGATTCGAGCTTGCCGATTTCCTGCTGAAACTGTTCGAGGTGACGCGCTTCGTCTGCGAGACTTGTTAAGCTGGTTTCTTCCTCGGCCCTGAAGCAAACGTGCTCCTGGAAGCTATGCGGCGCTTCAGTCGTGCGCACCTTGCTGTTGTTTATGCGATAACGATCCAACAGCATGTTGCAGGCATCCTCGAGCACGTAGTCATAGTCGCCCTGCTTTGCGGAAAGGTGTCTGGATTCGTCGACGAGCCGCGCATATTTTCCAAGTGTCGTCTTCGCTCGTTTCACTGTCGCCGTTACTTCGGCTTGGGCCTGATCGATTGTCGCGTTTACCTTACGCAGCTGATCGAGCAAAAGGCCGCGCTCCTTGCGCGGGCGATGTCGCGAACTGTCGGGAGAGTCGTCTCTATAGCAGACGATGAAGGTCGTTAGCGCCGCGGCCGACAAGATAGAGAAAACCGTCCAGTTTTCGGGTGGCAGCAGCGGCATCGTTCGCGCGACAAATAGCTCGACGAATACGGCTGACAAGCTGGTATCAGGGTCGGCAGCCATCCCCAACAAATAATGTGACGCAAACATGGACGTCAGTCCTATGAAGGCAATACCGGTTCCCGCACGTAACCATTTCCTGAGCCTCCAGAGCGACCCGTCTTTGCTGATGGCGCTAGATGTAGCAAGAGCGATGGCCGACGACAGAATGGCTATTGCCAACAGGATAACGAAAGTCCACGCACGCGCGACTAGCGATTCGGCCCCGAGCCCGAACGCTGACGTGTTGTTCAGAAGGACCGCACACCCGCTGACCACGGCGGCCAGAAACGCGAATTGACGTACGGGCGGGACGCTCTGCTCAGTTGCTTCACCTTCGGCCTCAATCTCCTGCGAGTGACGTTGCGACCGCTCCATGGCGTCGTTCCTGAGTGAGTTCAAACGGGACTGCCACTCCGCTAGCATCCTGAGAAGGTCGTTCTCGCATCGCGACGGAATATCCCGAAGCGCGCCTTCCATGCCTGCCAGATCAATTCTCTTCCGAATTCGTCTCGGTTTGTCTGCCGATTTCTTGATTCGACGCTGCGCCCGTCGCTGCAGCTGCTTGAAATGCGCAATGATCTCTCGTTGAGTGCCCGACATCGACTCTTCGCTTGATGGCGGGTATTCGTTCTCGCCGTCGAACTTGGCTCTTTGCGCCACGCGGAGCCGTGCGGATATCCGATCGATATTGATTGACTCTGAGATCCCGGAACCGAAGCGCTCGAGGATTCGAAACAGCATCGAGGTAGCGTTGACACCGAGACCCGTCAACATTGACCAAATCCGACCTACGAACGGCGTGCCGCTTTGACCAAATAGACTCTCCGACGTTGAACTGCTTTCAACTGTTGCAATGCTCTGCTGCATGATGATTCTTCTCCTCGTTATTTCCGCGATTCACGAAGCTCTATTGCCACGATCCAGAGTCCAGATGCGCACTGTCTTCCTGTGTCGGTATTGGGGCGACGGGATCACTGGCCGAGGCGGCGTTTCTTTGCATGACAAATGTGAAGCTCAGCTTGCCGATGTCTATTGAATCTCCGTCATGCAGTGCACACTTGCTTATCTTCCTCGAATTTACATAGGTCCCATTCGTGCTGTTCATATCCCTCAATATGGTTTCCTTGGGGTCACTGAGAATCTGCACGTGATGCCGGCTTATGAACTCGGCGTTGATGCGAATATCGTTGTCGACGGCGGTGCCGAGGGTCATTCGGCCGGGTTTTAACTCAAACTCGTGCGACGAATAATCACCGTGCCCAACGAGCTTCCGTGTCTCACCTGGGTCGAACGCGCGGTGCGACGGCAGTGGTGACTGCGTTTCTTCCGCTGCTACTTCAACAGATGCGCCACCTTTCTCTATCGTTTCGTCCTTGGCAGCCAGCGCCGACTTCAGCGCAGCGAGTTCCTCGTCGCGCTGGCTTAACAGCGCGGTCAATTCGGCATTCTTTCTCGTCATTTCTTCCAATTCGCCTGCGATGTCGTCTCTCTGCTTCTTGAAGGCTCTCGTCTCCGTGTCCAGTTTGGTGGCATCTGAACGCAGCCGCTCAATCTCGGACTGCAGCTCGCCAATCTCCACGCGCGCCTCGAGCTCGGTTCTCCCAGTAGACCAGGACTCGTCGAAATCGTCGTGCAGTGGTACCGTTGCTGCGATCTTTGCCTCAGTTAGCACTTCGAGCTCTGCAGTCGGATCGTCGTCTGGAACCGCGTCTAGATCTCTTCCTGTAGTCTTATCGCTAGTCATCGGCAGCTGTTTTCGACGCAACCATACAAAGTGCCCGACCTTCGAGTAGGCTTTCTCACAGCATCTATACGCCACACACCGCGCAGGCAGCTAGGATTCTCTTGCCTTACGCCGGAACTATTTTGTAGCAATGTCTGGATCTGCCGCCGACCAGCAGAGCCGACCAGCAGGCCCGGCCGGACAGTGCGGCCCAGGAATCCACGATCTCTTCTCTGCGCCCAGGGGATTCGCTTAGACTACGAGTAGGCTCAGTTTTAGCCTCACTTCTTCACCGGCGCCGAGCGGCTGTTTTGTGAACGCATTTGAAACGTTCGACTCTGTAACGCGAAGACGCACGTACGGCTGTCTGCGGTCGCTCCCGGTCTTTAGGTTGCGCATCCGTAGCGCGTCAGTCAGGACGCTGGAGTGACGTAGGCCTCAGCGAAGGTCCAGTTTATCTCGATCGACAATGGTGATTTCTTGGCTAGCCGAAGGAATCTGGACCTGACCATTGGAGGCTTGGATGGCATCTAATAGTGCTTCATAAAGGCGATCTTTTGTTGCCCGTCGCTTACCGTAGTCCACGACATAGCGAATCGTGTAAGTAACGAAGTTCTCGTCGAATGACATAGTCACCGTTGGGCCGGGGTCTGCGTTGAAAACCAGGTATTTCTTAACCAGCTTTTCCCATTGGGGCGTTACCTTCTCGGTGTATTCGTCACGGTGTTCGCTAACCACAGATTCGATGAGTGCTCTGGTTGTTGCCCGGTCACTTTCGAAGCTGATGGGTAGGATCAATTCATCCCATAGGAACGGGAAATCACCTGAATAGTTGTACACAGGCTCCTTAAAGATGTAAGCGTTCGCAATACGAACAACCCGTCCGTTGTAGAGATCGCCGTCGACCCACTCGCCCAGTTCAAAAAGCGTGGTTCTAAGAAGACTTATGTCGATGACATCCCCTCTGATGCCAGCAATCATGACTCTGTCACCCGGCTTGTAGTAGCTACCGAACGTAATAGCTATCCACCCGGCAACGCTAGCGATGACTTCTTGCAGGGCAAACGCAATCCCCGCACCGGCGACACCTAGCGATACTGCCAGCGCAGACAGATTGCCACCGAAGATAACCATCAGCATGATTGCTATTGCGAGATAGCTTAGGAAGCTGATGAATTTTTTTACGCGATATCGAGTCGTGGTGTCGCGCAGGCTGCGCGTGGCAGCATTTCGCAAGAGCAAAGAGACGGCAATGATACTCAGGACAGTAAGCGCAGCGACTAGGTATGGACGCAAAGCGGGGCTAAACAAATACTCGGTGAGTAATTCCATCATCGATCGCTCCCAAATACTTCTAACTAGACTACGAGAAACATCACCGAAATCTCAATTGCCCTACAACCATATATTTAATGTCCCCAAGCCTCCGAAATAGAGCAGGAGCAGGATTACGCTTTCCAGCCCGATGTTCCCTGGTCCAGTGACCGCCGTCGCAGCACGAACGCTCGATGGACCGTCAACGCCGCCAACTCTATGATGACGTAATGCATGGTGACCGATCCCTTTTTGAAGACGCTGTCGATATCCCGCTTTGGCTAGAAGCCGATCGCGCGACGCCGTACGCAGAGCGCGCTAGCCGCGACCGCGAGGCCGTACGAGGTCGTGCCAGCGCGACGGAGCTGGATCGGGTGCGGGCGTGGTGGGACGCTATGGCACCGACACGCTCGACCGGCGCCAGCCTGGATCGTGGGCGGCATTTCATCGGTTTTGCCACGATCGTCATGGGCGCCGTTGCGGGCATAGGACTGGCAGCTGCTGCGTTGCGCTACGATGGCACTTATCCCGTTAACGCAATCACGGTCTTTTCGCTGCTGGTGGGGACGCAGCTCCTTCTCGTCGTTATCACGATGCTGCTGCTGCCACACAATGTGCCTGGCCTGCGTCTCGCGCAGGGCTTCCTGGCACAGGCCAATCCAGCGGCTATTGTCGCAGCCCTCTACGGGCGGTTGGCCGTATCGCCGCTGCCCGAATCCACGCGAGCGCTCTTCACGTGGCACATTGGCCGCGCGACGGCCGGGCGATTTGCGAAGTGGCAGTTGTTGCATTGGTCGCAGGGAGCAGCGATCGCTTTCAATATCGCAGCGCTCGCCACCGCGCTCGCCTTGGTCACGTTCACAGATCTCGCCTTCGGTTGGAGCACCACGCTACAGTTGTCGGGCGATGAGCTGGCCCGATGGATCGGCATCATCGTCGCGCCATGGGCGGGGATAGTGCCCGCCGCTGTACCCGATGCAGCAATGATCGAGGCATCGCGCTTTTTTCGCCTAGAGCGCTCGGTAGCCACGCTCGGTGCGCCGGAATCCTACACGGGCTGGTGGCCATTCCTCATGGTCTCCATGATCGTTTACGGGCTTCTGCCCCGCATCGCGTTGTGGATATTCGCTGGCCTGCGTCTGCGTGCGGCGACGCGTGCTCTGTTGCTAGAAGACGCGCGGGTTACCGCATTGATCGACCGGATGAGCTCGCCGCTACTCGCCACTGCCTCACTCGTCGACGAACATCCGCACCG